>Ga0209719_1000145_pt1 | contig 105328 bp, 97 predicted proteins | sample AD_JPNAS2_MetaG_FD_184421 | JGI IMG/M metagenome (GOLD analysis project Ga0209719, IMG submission 184421) | Active sludge microbial communities of municipal wastewater-treating anaerobic digesters from Japan - AD_JPNAS2_MetaG (SPAdes) (version 2) | ecosystem: Engineered > Bioreactor > Anaerobic...
CCCGGAAAATGCCTGGTTCTCCTGGTGGATCTTCACACCCTCTTCCGCTGGTTTGATGCAGGGCGTCGACGTTGTGCTGCGCGTTGTTTTTGCGCTGGTTGCCAGCAATGTCATCACCAGCTCCACAGCGCCGATGGAGATCACCAACGCGCTCGAAGCCCTCATCTCCCCATTCAAACTGGTTGGCATCCCTGCCGAGCAAATTGCCATGATCCTGTCGATTGCGATCCAGTTTATTCCAACCTTCTCTGAAGAGACGGAGATGATCCGCAAAGCGCAGACAGCCAGGGGTGCAAGGTTTGACAGCAAAAAATTGACTGAAAAAGCCGCTGCTGTGCTGCCCCTGGTCGTTCCGATCTTTTTATCTGCGTTCAAGCGTGCCGACGAGCTTTCCATCGCGATGGAAGCCAGGGGCTACCGCTCTGCATCCGGCCGTACCAGGAAAAAATTCGCTCCCCTGAAGGTGGATGATTATTTCGCTCTGTTGATTGTGATTGCGATCTGTATTTTACAAATTTTAATCAGGTAGATTGTGAGGTTGTCTGAACACCACAACTTGTATTAATTTTAGAACAGGTTCAACTTGGTTTACCATTGAATTAAAAGGAGAAAAATATCATGAAAGAAATGTCCGTTGTTAAAAAATCCATTATCACCGCGGTTTGCCTGGCGCTGTGCGTGGTCCTTCCACAGGCGTTTCATGCCATCCCCAATGCCGGTTCGGTGTATCTGCCGATGCACATCCCGGTCCTCCTGTGCGGACTGATTTGTGGCTGGCCCTTTGGATTGCTGTGCGGACTGGCTGGGCCTGCCCTGTCTACGCTGTTCACCGGTATGCCCCCGGTTGCGGTTTTGCCTGTTATGATCATAGAGCTGGCTGTTTACGGGTTGGTGAGCGGCTTGATAATGTCCTTGATCCGCACCAGGAAAACCTACGTCGATTTGTACATCAGCTTGATCATCGCCATGGTGACCGGGCGGATTGTCGCTGGCCTGGCGAGGGCTTTCATCTTTGCGCGCGGAGCCACCACCATGGCTACCTGGGCTGCCAGCTATTTTGTCACCAGCCTGCCGGGGATTATCATCCAGCTTGTGCTGATCCCAACGATTGTCTTTGCACTGATGAACGCCAGGTTGATCCCCAGACGCTATCCAAAATCAGCGTGAAAGCAGTACTGCGCTTTAACTTCCCGCAGGTGCTGAGGGTGGCATCCACATGAACCAGCAGGAGATCATCAAATTTTTTGATCGCTGCGCACCGGTTTGGGATGCAAAAATGATCCGTGACGACGCGGTGATTGATGCTATCCTCGATAACGCCGGTGTGGAAGCTGGCGATTGTGTTCTGGATGTCGCCTGCGGTACGGGCGTACTGATCCCGGATTACCTGCTGCGCGGCGTGTCTCTGGTCACTGCAGTGGATATTTCACCGGAGATGATCGCACACGCTCGCCGGAAGTTTTCTCAGCCCAATGTTCACCTGATCTGCGCCGATGTTGAAACACTCACGTTTGAGTCAGCCTTTGACCGCATCATCGTGTATAACGCTTTTCCGCATTTTTTCCGCCCCGCCAGATTGATCGAAAAGCTGGCGGGCGACCTCAAACCCGGCGGGGTGTTGACAGTAGCCCACGGGATGAGCCGCTCCAGCATTGACCGGCATCACCAGAGCACCGCCAGCAGCGTATCCATTGGATTGATGCATGAAGATCAGCTTGAAACTTTGCTTGGGCAGTATCTGACCGTGAAGGTGAAGATCTCAAACGAGAGGATGTACCAGGTTGCCGGGATTAAAGACAAATTTTAATAAGCGCTGCGCCAGCGGTGGAAAAATAGCATTTTTTATTTAATAAACCGATCAATAACGGTGTTCAGGTCGCTGATCGCCTTCTCATTCCCCTCTTTGGCTGCCTGGACAATGCAGTGGCTGATGTGATTCTTCAACACAAGGTTTCCTGTGTTATTGATCGCCGCTTTCACCGCAGCAAGCTGGATCAGGATCTGGCTGCAATCGGCATCGTTTTCTACCATGCGCTTGATCGCCTCAATATGACCCACAGCCTTCGAAAGGCGATTGATCACCGCTTTTTTTTCAGCCTGGCTGTGGACATAGACATGCTGCGCATGATCATGATCATGATCATGGTGTGGGCTTGTTCCTCGATTATCAGAGTGATTGTTCATCTGCATTCACCGTGTTTGGCTTAATTATTTTTCCGCTTACCAGACCTTATTTTACCCCGATCGAATGATATCCCAAAGTCTGAGCGGTACCTGCCCTGGGCGGACGTGGAAGTCCGCCCCTACGATGGGGTTATCTATTTCGGGTGCATCACTAAAAACCGAGATCGCTTCGCAAGCTCGCGATGACAAACAAACGCGTTGTCATTGCGATCGTAGCGCAGCAGAGAGAAGCAATCTCTGGTGGAAACATGAGATCGCGCCGTAAGCTCGCAATGACAAACTTCGTGTTCTTTGCGTCCTTTGTGGTTCAAAACAGGGTTAACTACCGGATTAATTGATCATCCGCAGAGGTATTGATTTGCCGGTTACCTGTAGGGGCAACCCTTCGCGCAGCACTCCCTGTGCCCTGCAAGGGTATCGAGCCGTGGTTGCCTTGGGCGGACATGGAAGTCCGCCCCTACGATGGGATTATCGATGTCAACCCCGGTGCCCAGCGCATGATGTTTTTTTATCTTGATGGGTGTTCCCGGTCCTGCTCCCAATTTTGGGGGTTAGCGAGGATATAATCGAAAATGGATTGGTAATCCTGGTCATCACGAATGATGTGTTCGTAGTAATTGCGCTGCCACAGGTGGGTTGGAAGTGGCTGCCAATTGTCGGCATGGACACCATCGAGATAGCGCCGCGTCGTCAGAGATTTGAAACGTCCCACGATATTGCCCAATGTTAACCGCCGGATTGATTTATCATCCGCAGAGGTATTGATTTGTCGGCCACCCGTGGGGGCAACCCTTCGTGGTTGCCCTGGGCGGACATGGAAGTCCGCCCCTACAATGGGATTATTTGATTTGGGTGCATCGCCAATGTGCAATTCAATAACCCCATGAAAATGATTCGGCATGACCTGATAAATGCCCCATTCCATGCCCGGAATATAATTTGGCATTTCCTCACACACCCACACCACCATCTCCCCGGCGGGATTAAGGTGCATTTCACCATTTGCAACCTCACCAAACAGGGGGACGCGCCCCTGGGTGACGACAGTGATGAAATACGCCCCGGCTTGGGCATAATCATACCCGGGTAGACGCGGGTTTTTGCGATTGGACAGGGGTCGATTGGTCGCGTTCATGAAGAAATTATAATTGCAATTGTTATATTGATCCCCCGTGGGGGCAACCCTTCGTGGTTGCCCTGGGCGGACATGGAGGTCCGCCCCTACGATGGGATTATCTATTTCGGGTGCATCACCAAAAACCGAGATCGCTTCGCAAGCTCGCGATGACATACAAACGCGTTGTCATTGCGATCGGAGCGCAGCGGAGAGAAGCAATCTCTGGTGGAAACATGAGATCGCGCTGTATGTTCGCAATGACAAACTTCGTGTTCTTTGCGTCTTTTGTGGTTCAAAACAGGGTTAACCGCCGGATTAATTGATCATCCCCAGAGGTATTGATTTGCCGGTCACCCGTAGGGGCAACCCTTCGCGCAGCACTCCCTGTGCCCTGCAAGGGTATCGAGCTGTGCCTGCCCCGGCCATCCGTAGGGGCAACCCTCCGTGGTTGCCCTGGGCGGACGTGGAAGTCCGCCCCTACGATGGGATTATCTATTTCGGGTGCATCGCCAAAAACCGAGATCGCTTCGCAAGCTCGCGATGACATACAAACGCGTTGTCATTGCGATCGGAGCGCAGCGGAGAGAAGCAATCTCTGGTGGAAACATGAGTTCGCGCCGTAAGCTCGCAATGACAAACTTCGTGTTCTTTGCGTCCTTTATGGTTCAAAACAGGGTTAACCGCCGGATTGATCGATCATCCGCAGATGCATTAATTTGCCAGTCACCCGTAGGGGCAGGTCTTCGCGTAGCACTCCCTGTGCCCTGCAAGGGTATCGAGCTGTGCCTGCCCTGGGCGGACATGGAGGTCCGCCCCTACGATGGGATTATCGATGCCAACCCCGGTCTACTCAACGCCCATTCACTATTCACCACTCACCACCCCCAAAAAACCGAAAACACCTGTGTGATCCGACGCAACCGCCAGAATGGTTTATAATTAAACTGATGTCATTATCCGAAGGGGACCGGCTATGCAGAAACTGCTCACTCAATACCTGAAAGATATCGCCGATACCGAGAAGCACGGTGACGCGCGTGAAGAAACCTATTACCCTGCACTGAAAACCCTGTTTTCCGGCTTCCCGCTTGAAAAAGGGCGTAGAACCGATGTAACCCAACTGCCCAAGCAGACCGAAGCCGGTAACCCGGATTTTCGCGTGTGGGACGGCGACCACTTCATCGTCGGTTATATTGAAGCCAAGGCGCCGGGGACCAACCTGGACCAGGCTGAAACCAGCGAACAGTTAGAGCGCTACCTGAACACCTTTCCCAACGTGATCCTGACGGATTTTTACGAATTCCGCCTGTACCGCAATGGGATCATGATCGACCGGGCGATTATCGGGCAACACTTCACCGCCAGAACCTTAAAAACCACGCCCGCACTTGAAAATATTGATGCGTTTGAAAATTTAGCGAATCGCTTTTTCTCATTCAAACTGCCCAAAACTTTCACCGCGGAAAGCCTGGCTGTTGAACTGGCCAAGCGCACCCGTTTTTTACGTGACCAGGTGGTCGCCGAAGATCTGCGTGAATCAGAGCGGGGAAAGGGCGCAATTTACGGTTTTTACCAGGCTTTTCAGAAATACCTGATCACCAGCCTGACCCCTCAACAATTTGCCGATCTCTATTCCCAGACGATCGCCTACGGCTTGTTCGCCGCTCGCACCCGCGCCGATGGGGACTTCAACCGGAAAATTGCCTTTGACTACATCCCCCAATCGATCGGCATCCTGCGGGAGGTGTTCCAGTTTATTTCTTTGGGCAACCTCTCCGATCAGATGGAAGTGATCGTGGATGATATCACTGCGGTGCTGAACGCTGCCGATATCAACAGCATCCTCGACCAGTATTACAAGGAAGGCCGCGGCGAAGACCCGATCGTGCACTTTTACGAGACCTTCCTCAACCAGTACGACCCGCAAACCCGCGAACGGCGCGGCGTGTATTACACCCCCGAACCGGTGGTGAAGTACATTGTCCGCTCGGTGCACAGCCTGTTGAAGACCCGTTTTGAACTGCGCGACGGGCTGGCTGACCCATCCGTGACCGTGCTGGACCCGGCCGCCGGCACGCTGACCTTTCCGGCGGAGGCTATCCGCCTGGCAGTAGAGGAATACGTGGGTAAATATGGCCAGGGCGGCAAGCAGGGCTTTATTCGCAACCAGATCCTGAAGAATTACTACGCGCTGGAGCTGATGATGGCGCCCTACGCCATCGGGCACATGAAGATCAGCTATTTGCTTGAGTCGCTCGGCTGTCAACTGCAGGGGGATGACAGCTTCCAGCTCTACCTGACCAACACGTTGGAGATGGAGGAGATCGAGCAGATCAGCATTCCCGGGGTCAGCGCGCTGAGCGTGGAAAGCCGGCTGGCGGGCAAGGTAAAGCGCGAGCCGATCCTGGTGATCATGGGCAACCCGCCCTATTCCGGCATTTCTGCGAACAAGAATGCATGGACGGAGCAACTGCTGAAAACCGATGTTGACGGCGCGCAGAGCTATTACACGGTGGACGGCAAACCGCTGGGTGAGAAAAATCCAAAATGGCTGCAGGATGATTACGTCAAGTTCCTGCGCTTTGCCCAGTGGAAGATCCACGAAGCCGGCAAGGGCATCGTGGCGATGATCACCAACCACAGCTACCTGGATAACCCCACCTTCAGGGGCATGCGCCAATCGCTGATGAAGACCTTTGATAAAATTTATATCCTTGACCTGCATGGCAACAGCCTGAAAAAGGAAACCGCCCCGGATGGCGGCAAGGATGAGAATGTCTTTGATATCCGCCAGGGTGTGGCGATTGCTTTGTTTGTCAAAACCGCTAAGAACAAGTCGGAAAATATTTTTCACAAAGATATTTATGGACTCAGAAACAAAAAATATGATTGGTTGAATAAACATGATGTGGGGACATGCGATTACGAAGAAACAGAACCATCCAGCCCGTATTACTTTTTTGTACCCCGTGCAACCGAAAATATTCAATATTATTTAGGCTGGCCCATTATCACCGATATTTTTCAGGTTTTTGGTGTAGGGATGACAACTGCTAGAGACGGCTTTGTTGTTGATGGTGATAAAAACAAATTATTAAATAGGATCCGGCTTTTTAAACATTCTGACTTAGATGATGATGGTTTGCATAAAGCCTTTGATATTCGGAAAAAGAAGGGTTGGAGTATAAGAAAGGCTTGGAACCAATTACAAGAAATACAAGATCATGAAATTGACAAATTAATTATCAGGGTTAACTATCGGCCATTTGACGATAGATATATTTTTTATCATGACTCACTTGTTTGGCGAACTGTAAAAAGAGTCATGAGACATATGTTAGAGGGTGAAAATCTTGGTGTAATTGTTCCAAAACAATTCAAAGAACAACCCGGTGCCTTTATAACGAAAACAATAATTGGACATAAAACTGTTAGTGCATACGATATAAATTACTTGTTCCCACTTTACCTTTATCCAGATCCAAACAATAAGAATCTCTTTGATTTTGGATCCTCAGAAAAAACGCCAAACTTCACTAAAGAATTTCTTAAGAAAATAATGGGATCAAATTCCGAACATTTTACTGCAGAAGATATTCTGTTTTATATTTATAGTGTCCTTTATTGTAATATTTACAGAGCAACGTATTCACATTATCTAAAATTCGATTTTCCAAGGATTCCTTTTACGAGAAATCCAGAATTATTTATGGCTTCTGCATCATTGGGCCAGAGGTTGGCTAATTTGCATTTGCTCAAAAGCCCGGAGCTTGACCAGCCGACCGTCAAATACCAGGGGCAGGGCGATGATCACACCATCGGAAAGCCCGTCTATAACGAAGAAGAACAACGCGTTTACATCAACAAAACCCATTATTTTGAGGGCGTGGCGCCCGAGGTGTGGAATTACCAGATCGGCGGCTACCAGGTGCTGGATAAATACCTCAAGGACCGCAAAGGTCGCAAGATGGACGACCCGCGGCATTACATCCACATCGCCACCGCACTGGAAAAGACGATCGAAATCCAGGCTGAGATTGATGCGCTCTACCCCGAGGTGGAGCAGGATGTAATTGAGTTTTGATTGATGCAATCATGTTTATTAAATAAAATCAAAGCGTGAATAATCTGTTTGAGAGTTTTTCTAAATACAAAAAGTTTCGATAAGGGGATTTTTAAAGACTTGATTGCGGTATTAAGAAAAACAAAAATGAATACAAGCGTTTGTAGCCTGTGGGAAATTAATGAGTGACTAAAAAGGGATCTCGTCTACATCGTTATTTTCATCACAATTGTCTTCATCAAATGCAATTATATTATTACATAGGAAGGATTCTATTTTTAAAAACTCATTTGGTATTTCCACAAAACAATTGTCAGCCCATTCAAAAGCATTTTTCACTTTGTTAGCATCATTTCCATTTGGTAAATTCAGAAAAGCTTCTAAATTTGGGTCTATCTCTAATCCTTTTCCTTCTCCAAGTGCTTTATCTAAATAATATCTGCGACTGATTTCTGAATCACTATCCCACACTGCAAAATAATCAGTAAACCCAATCAGCGAACAAACACCAATAAAATAATTTACACCTCCTTTCCCACTGCATTCAATTATTGAGATTCCTTTTTCATCTAAGTCAATATTCCAGTGACGCTCACATAAAGTGGAATACAATATTTTATCTGAGGCACCTTCTACAAGAAGAACCTTGTTTGAGAAAAAGATTTCATTTCTATCCTTATTAAATTGTGTATATATCTTGTGTCTCTGTTCTTTAAAATCAATTTTATCAAGAGACGAATCTTTTTCTAGTGCATACGTTCCTAATCTATGATTTTTTCGAAGCAAAATAATATCATCAAATCGTTCAGCATCAACTAAGTTTGGGCTATGTGTTGAGTAAAATATTTGGGTGTTTTTTGATAAATCTATAAAATTGTTATAAAGAGCTCGTTGTGCATGTGGGTAGAGATAAATTTCTGGTTCCTCAATCCCAAAAATCACTTTTCCCCCCATGAGTTCAGAGTAAGTTTGGAAAATGGATATCATTAGTAGATTCTGCATACCAGACCCTACTTCTTCACTGTCTAAAAACTTATTAATTAATCCCTCGTTGACATGTATTTGTAGGGTTTTATAGAACCAATTTAAATTGTAAATATTTAATACCGGTTTAATTTCATGTGCTAAACCGGCGCTATTTTGAATGCAATACCGTGTAAAAGTATCAACAAATTTTCTAAATGTTATAGCATCAGAAAAATCAGCTTCAAGAAAATCTTTTGCAGGCTTGATTTTCTCAGCAAATTCCCCCTTTAATAAATCTTCATTGTTATTAAATTTGGTTACATAGTTTTCATAAATTACTCTCATTAACTTTCCAAGCATAGTCCATTGGCTTACCTGTAATTCCCTAGTCAATTGGCGCTCGGAAGGAATATGGATAAAATGATACATTCTTTTAAATTCATCATGACTGTAGAATGTTTGCCCATCATTGATTTTTGTAGTGGCGTGTAAACCCGGATACATACCCATTTCAAGTATAATTTTTCTAATTGAAACATAGTTGTCTCTACGATCTCGATATTCAATAGGGTACTGAAAACTAATACTAATTTGAATAGGACAAGATGGATTATTAAACAATTCTCTTGCAACTTTAGCTTTGGTTGTCCATCCCTCGCCAATAACCAAATCTATTGCTTTCATAATATTTGTTTTCCCCACACTATTTGGCCCGATTAAAGCACACAGTCTAGAAGGGAAAATTTCTAATTCTTTTATTGATCTGAAATTTTTAATATAAATGGATTCAATGATCATATAAACCTCTCGACTATTCATATAGTATTATGCCATAAAAACCTGTTTTAATAATATCTTTCTTATTTCCAATTGTAGGATAGTCACAATTACTAAGCAACCTGCATGATCGTTATGGGGATCAGTGACCAGGGTGTTCCCATTCCTGGGCCCAGTTTGGGGGTTAGCGAGGATATAATCGAAAATGGATTGGTAATCCTGGTCTTCGCGGATGATGTGTTCGTAGTAATTGCGCTGCCACAGGCGGGTTGGAAATGGTTGCCAATTGTCGGCATGGACGCCGCAGAGATAGCGCCTCGCCGTCAGGGATTTAAAACGTCCCACGATATTGCCCAATGTTAACCGCCGGATTTGTCGATCATCCGCAGAGGTATTGATTTGCCGGTCACCCGTAGGGGCAGGTCTTCGCGCAGCACTCCCTGTGCCCTGCAAGGGTATCGAGCCGTGGTTGCCCTGGGCGGACACGGAGGTCCGCCCCTACGATGGGATTATCTATTTCGGGTGCATTACCAAAAACCGAGATCGCTTCGCAAGCTCGCGATGACAAACAAACGCGTTGTCATTGCGATCGGAGCGCAGCGGAGAGAAGCAATCTCTGGTGGATACATGAGATCGCGCTGTATGTTCGCAATGACAAACTTCGTGTTCTCTGCGTCCTTTGTGGTTCAAAACAGGGTTAACTACCGGATTGATTTATCATCCGCAGAGGTATTGACTTGCCGGTTACCTGTAGGGGCAACCCTCCGTGGTTGCCCAAGGCAGGCACAGCTCAAAGAGTGCTACGCGAAGACCTGCCCCTACAATGGGATTATCGATGTCAACCCAGGTGACCCGGCGGCGCTCAACGCCTATTCACGATTCACCACTCACTATTCACCATTCACCATTCACTATTCACTATTCACTATTCACTATTCACCCCAAGTATAATATTCCCCATGCCACTCACACCTGAAATCTCGCAGATCATCCGCTCGAAGCGCAAAACCTACAGCCTGGAGGTCAAACCCGATGGTCAGTTGATCGTGCGCGCGCCCGAATCCGCCACCCGAGCCGAGATCAACGCCCTAGTGAAGGCAAAAGCCGCCTGGATCGCAAAAACCCGCTCTCACCTGGCAGCCAGGGCTGAGATGCACCCACCCAAAACCTTCACGCCCGGTGAAAAATTTTGGTACCTCGGAAAACAATACCCCCTGCGCCTGACGGACCGCCGCCGTCCCCTGCTGGACCTCGACGGTTCATTCAACCTCGCCCGCCACATGAGTGACCGGGCTCGGGACGTCTTCATCGCCTGGTATCGCGAGGAAACCCGACAGATCACCCACAATCTGATCGCATCCTACGTGGCACGCTACAGCTTCAATGTCAACGTGGTGAGCATCACCAGCGCCCGCACCCGCTGGGGCAGTTGCTCGGGGAAGGGCAACCTCAACTTCACCTACCGCCTGTGCATGGCGCCCTTCAGCGTGGTGGAATCCGTCGTTGTGCACGAGCTGGTCCACCTCATGGTGCCCAACCACAGCCAGAAATTTTGGGCTGAGGTCGCCCATATTAACCCGGGGTATCCGCAGTCACGCGCCTGGCTGAAGCAAAATGGTCACTTGCTGACCCTCGATTAATCGCAGCCCACCCCGCACGGTGAGGATAAAACCACAACGACGCCGATAACGGCGTCGCTGTTTTTTGTTGACGATTTCCAAATTGCGAAAGAAAGCTTATAGTTCGCAGTACCGATCAACCCGCTGCCCGATCACCGCCAGGCTGTCTGCCCAGAAGTCCTTCGAGCGGATGTCAATGCCAAAGCGGGCAGCCAGTTCAGCCGCAGGAGCTTCGCCGGTGCTGGCGAGCAATTTTTTGTAATCCGGGATAAAGTCTGCGCCGCGCTGCTCGTAGATGGCATATAACCCCACCCCAAACAGCATCCCAAAGGCGTAGGGGAAGTTGTAAAACGAAAGCCCGGCATAATAATAATGTGGTTTCCAGGTCCACATGAATTTGTGGCGGTAAGCCGGATCCAGGCCCTCGCCATAGGTCTGCGCCTGTGCATCCTCCATAATTTCGCACAGTTCGTCAGCGCTCAGCTCCGATTTCGCCCGGCGCTCAAAGACCTCTTTTTCGAACAGGAAGCGCGAGTAAATATCCACAATCACCTGCGAATCACCAATCAGCGCCGTTTCCAGCAAGGCCAGCTCTGCCTGTGGGTCTTTAATGGTGTCCATCACCGCGTTAAACATGATCGTCTCACACATAATCGATGCCGTCTCCGCCATGGTCATCGGCGTCTGCTCCTGCAGGGGAGTTCGGTCAGCCTGGTACATGTTGTAATTGTGATACCCGTGACCCAGCTCGTGCGCCATCGTCATCACCTGGCCCAGTGAGCCATCAAAATTACACAAAATGCGCGATTCCTTCACTCCTGGAACGGGCATACAAAACGCGCCGCCTCGTTTTCCCGTACGCTGTTCAGCGTCAATCCAATGATTATCAAACGCGGTTTTTGCAAAAGTTTTCAAGTCGGGAGAGAACTTTTCAAAGTTCGTCTGGATAAAATCAGCCGCCTCAGCAAAGGTGTAGGTCTGTTCCAGTTTTCCAACCGGCGCAAACAGGTTCCACCAGGGCAGCGCTGTGCTCCCAAAGCGAGCAGCCTTAGCCTTAAAATACCGCCGGAAGGTAGGGAAGGATTCTCGCATGGCTTCCAGCATCACGTCCAGGGTTTCCCTGTCGATGCGTGCCTGGTCGATAGGCGCATGCAGGGCGTCGACGCGGCCGCGATGCTGGTTAAGGGTATTCACCCAGCCTTTAACCCCGTTCATGCTGGCTGCCAGGGGTTCTTTGATCGATTCCCAGGCTTCAAACTCGGCGGCGTAGGCACGCTTGCGAACGTCCTCATCCGGATGATAATACAGGTTGATCAGCGCCGGCATGGGCAGGGTTTTAACTTCACCGCCCAGCTCAAAATCTACAGTTTTTTGAGAGGTCACCGTTCCCTGCAGCTTCGACCAGGCGTTAGCCCCTGAAAGATCCAGCTCATTAGAAAGGATTTCCTTTTCTTCACTCATCAAGAACTGGCTTTGCTCGGCAATTTCCAGCAACGGAAATGCATGCTCGCCAGCGCTCCCGCCCAGCTCCAGAGCCGATGGTAAAACCGCTCTTAACCTGCCCAAACGGCTTTCCAGCATAACAATTACCTGACTAATTTCAACCATCACCAATTCAAATTGAGAGTTCAATCGCATGGCAGCCTGGTTGAAGGAATCCGTTGAAATGAAGGAATGGATATAAGCGCCGATGGTGCTGGCTTTTTCCAGCAGGGGATTAAGCCGATCAACCATAACGCTGATGGCGGTATTAAGCAGTTCAGGTGAGCTGCTCTCATCTAGTTTGGAAAATTCCTGTTGATAGAATTCACCCAAAGCTTTAATCTCAGCCTTCACCCAATCAATATCTCCGGCTAACTCTGGTGAATCCAGGCCGGGGTAAACATTTGAAAGATCCCATCGCGGGGGTGTCATAAATACTCCTTTCGAGTCAATAGATAATAATGCCTGCAACCTCTCTATTATATGCGCGTTTTGCTTCTCTTTCGTGCCAAAAAGCGAAATGGTGTAACTCCCTGGAATGATTTCCGCCCTGGCATCAACCAGCCCTGGTGATCAATGCATGATCCTGCGTATCAATGCAGCAATGATATCCGCTTCGAGACCTTCGCAATCCGTTCCACCAATTTTAATGCCTGGTTTGGTTTTCCCGTGAAAATCACTGCCGCAGGTCAGCAAAAGCCCGTTATCCTGCGCGGCTTCCCGGTAAAATCGCTCCTGCTCCCGGGTATGGTAGCTGCTATAAACCTCGATCCCGTTGACGCCCTCAGCCATAATCCTCGCCAGCAGGCTGCCATCTTCTTTGACTTGCAGACCCGGATGAGCCAGAACCGCAACGCCCTGGTTGGCGCAGATGTTCTCAACTGCCTGCGCCAGCGAGATATAATCCATGGGCACATGGGCAGGTTTTCCCTGTGCACAGAAATCCCAGTAAAAATTTACAAAAGGGTTGTCACTGCGGGCGCCACTTCCCCGGTAGGGGTCCAGCAAGGAGTTTTCAGCCTTTACGTCATGGCGCAAAGCTGCCTCGGCGATCACCTCACCGGTGACCACCCTGCTGTGCGCTAAACTGGCGATCAGATCATCGTCAAAATCAATCCCCAACTGGCGAACCAGGCGCATCCGGTGTGTGGAGGCTTCCAGCTCCTGCCGGTGAATGTCTCGCTCAATCTGAAGAAAAACACTTGCGCCGTGATCGATACCATAACCCAGCAGATGGAAGACGATTCCTTCGAAATGACAGTCCATTTCAAGTGCCGAGATGATGTGCAGTGGCGTCCCTTCAGCGGCAATCTGCGCCTGAGCAACCCCCTGAACCGAGTTGTGGTCGGCGATGGCCGCGTGAGTCAACCCGGCGCCCAGGCAAAATTCCACCAGCTCCGCCGGCGAAAATTCACCGTCATCGCTGTAATTGGAATGGATATGCAGATCTATCGTTGCCATAATTTGCCTGATCACTCATTTCCATCACGACATCCAGAAATGCGAAAGCCTGGTCTCGGTTCTCTTTTTACTGTAACCCCGATTTCAGAGCGGGTCAAGCGCGGCTATCAGGTATCAACTTTCAACTTTATCTTAACCAGATCTTGAAATGTAGGCAGTGTCTTTCGCCTCCTTCTAAAATTGACTGGCTACCCAATTTCATTCATTACGATGCCGATGTGATTTTATTTATTCATATAGCCATCCAATTTATTGTCAAGAAATCTTTCAACTTATTTTTCAAGAGATCTTGCAACAATCATCTCGGCTTTTGCTTTTGGAGTAGCATATTTCCGACGTGATAAAGCCACCACTTCATCTCTTTTGGCGTATTTTTCACTTTCGGGGGGCAAAACGGTCTTTATTGTGCATGGGTCCGTGCGCTGCCCGTCAATATTGGCACGCATCACCGCGTAATAATTGGGTAAATTGCACAGGCCCTGAACGGTGAAATCTGGCATAAACTGGCTTCCCATGATTTGGGCATCTTCAAGACCCAGGCGGAATGAGATCAGCGTCCCCACATTGCCGAAGATGGCATCCAGTATTCTTAATCGATTGATCTGACTGAGATATTGATTGGCCAGAACCAAACCCATACCAAATTTGCGCGATTCCGCCAGCAAGATAGAAAAGTTTTCAGTGGCAATGCTTTGAAATTCATCCACATACAGATAGAACGTCTCTGGTTTTTCGTCAACATCCAAGTGTTTCAGTCGCTCCATGAAGGTGGTATTCAGCTTTGCCATCAACATCATTCCCAGCATCGACGCGTTTGCCTCACCAAGCAATCCCTTCGAAAGGTTAATCAACAAAATTTTATTGTTCCCGATCACTTCTTTGAACTTGATAGTAGAAAAATTTTGCCCAAAAATCAGGGCAACGCGCGGATCGTTGACGAAATCTACCAGTTTCGACGAGTAATAATCCCCGAGCACACTCCCTTCTCTGGTCTGGGTAAAATAGTCGGTATTGGGAAGATAATTTTCGACCCAATTTCTGAGCACATAGTTGTCCCATTTTAAAGGTAAATACCGCTTCCAGTAATCTTTCTGTGTGTAAATATTATTTAACTCCAGGATCGTCCCAGGTTTGTCAAAATCTGAGGAAACCAGCATCATATTGTTTTGCATATGTTGGAAAAAAACAGCTCCTGCAAAATCACCTGAACTGAACTGGAAATATTCCATGATATAGCGTTTCAAAATCGCGCGCATTTCTTTGATGATCATCACACGTTCATCGTTATTACTGAACTCGAGCAAATTGAATCCAACCGGGTATTGGGTGTCTGAGGGATCAAACAGGACAACATCGTCCATTCGTTCCTCGGGGATCAATCCCACCAGCTCATGATAAAGCTCGCCATGCGGATCAATCACGCACAATCCTTTGCCCGCCTTCATATCGGAAAGGATCATCGTCTTCATCAAAGTCGTTTTTCCTGTCCCGGTTTGCCCGACGATATAGGCATGTTGCTTGCGCGATGATTCGGTCAGCAGCACATCCTGCTCGAAACCAAAATAATGATTTACGCCCAGGCGCATGGCTGAATCCTCATCAGCAGTTAGTTTCAACATCGCCCTGGGGATCGGGAGCTCGTCCAGGTGATGGGTTTCAATGCCGGGCAGGTCCTCTGCGGTATTGATCGGGAAATAGAATGCACAGGCAGCCTCATTACCATCGAACAGAAACCTGAAGCGGCTCCTTTCCGGGTGCAAATGGGTGCGATTCCACGGGTTTTGTGTAAGGGTAGCCAGGTTGTCGCGGGCAATCTTGTAATCCTCATCCGTCAGGGGAAAAACAATATCATAGCCACCCGCATGAAAGCTGAAGCCGCTGGTTGGATGCCTGGCGGGGATACCCTGGCCGATAGGCTCCGTAATAGCCAGGCCAATAAATTCAAGCAGCATGCTGTCAATCTCTTCATCACTACCAACACTGAAGGTCATGTAATAGGGTGCGTCCTGCAACAGCAGGTATTGACGCAGCAACCCCTGCCCCAAATCCACCGCCCGGTTGCGTTGAATGCGTACGGATGCTGTATGTGGTTCGCGGTAACCCTCGCAATAGGAAATTTGCCCAACCAGGAACTCAAACTCCTCGTTATGTAACACCGTCGGGCTGATTGTGGCTGAAAGAACCAGTTTCTGGTGTCCCTGCATCAATGTCTTCAGCAGCAATTCAAATCCACCTAAAGCTGGAGAGTAGGGATGAATATAATATACGCCTTCAGGGTCTTTGGTTGGTGTATGTCCATCGAGCTCATCCGAAAAGCCCATGGAACGCGGGGGAACAACTGAATCCAACAACACCCTGTTTTCACGACGACGAACTTCAGCAATTTCCGGTTCAAACTCCCCAAACGGAATGATCAGGTATTCCAGAGCATGATGGTCTGTGATCGTCTGCCAGATATAATCCGAGAAGGTGCCCCCCAGCAGGGTTTTAATATTTTTGTGCAGCGCCTGCGCATGGGCATCCAGCGATTCATATTTTTCTTCCCAAAGGAACCTGATCAGCAAAGCGACCTCTAACTGGCCCAGGCGATCTGCGCTGCCATGGGGATCGATGATCGTACGGATGGTGAAGCTGATTGTTCGCTGATGATTATAGAGCATGTTAATAAAATTTGACATTTGGCGTTGGTGGCTTGCGAACAATTCCCCCAAACCACCGTACCCGCGTCTTGACTTCAACGAAGCAATTCTTAGCCCGAAGATGCCGTAAGTATTACCGTTTTCTACAAGTTTTTTTAAGGCAATATTTTGCATAGCGCACCCCATTTCTGTCGAATGATCAAAGGTTGGCGATTCTTTTAATTAATAATCGTTTCAATACCTTGTTTTAAAACACAGGGGGCATTCCATAACCCTATTGACACAATTTTAACCACAAGTTTAAAATGAAGTTAGCGTCCTGTCAAGGTAGCGCGTTAGTTTTGTCATTTAAAATTGAAAAGTGAACTCGAAAATTTTCGGTAAGCAAAACAAGGGAATGGGCCATTTGATCGTGTCACCAAATTCAAATGCGCATATGCGCACTGTCGACATCTGGGACCATGTGAACATAAACCTCTTTTCCTATGATGGCTTCGGAACTAAATGACGTGTTTGAACAAAGAGATACGCTGATAAGCATTGACCACACGGGTTTCACAAAGACAGAAGATACCCAAAGGGGATGAATAAGTCTCAGAAACAAAGAATGTTTTCAAAAAGGCTATTGCCAGCTTGTTGCGCTTAATACTTAAATTTACGTTATAATAGATACGGATCAAGCCGCCAATAACGCGGGCTTTACGAATTGATGCAGTATTAATCAACAATAGTGCTGAAAACAATACGGGGAGGTGGTGGTTTTTGAGAAATATGTAGATCATTCATAAAATATTTTGTTTTATCGCATTCAAAAACTTTGTTAAATCGTTATTGAAAAAACATTCTATAGAGATTAGGAGAAATCTATGAAAACGTTTTTTCTGTGTTCAATCGGACCCGTACAGGATTTCATTGCTACCGCCCGAAAAAGTAGAGATCTCTGGTATGGGTCCTGGCTATTAAGTGAGCTTTCAAAGGTCGTTGCAAAACATATTTCAGATAACTATCGTTTTGAAGACCTGATTTTCCCCAGCCCGGACGATCAAAACCTGCTGGGTCGGGACCAAGACTTTAACGTTCCAAACAAAATCATGGCCACGCTTGACCAGTTCGACCCTGCTAAGGCGACAGAAATTCTAGTTGCAATGGATGAGTTCCTGGAAAATCTTTGGGTTGAAGCTAGAAAGAAAGTCGGAGGTCCTCTTGATACGGAAGAGCTTGCAAAGGCGCAAATCACGGATATCGTTGAGTTCTATTGGGCAGCTGTGCCCTATGAAAATGAAAAGGATTATCCGATTGCCAGGGAAAAGGCAGAAGCTTTATTAGCCTCACGAAAGAACACTCGCAACTTCAAGCAACATGTTGGTAGCAACAAGCCGAAATCTTCATTGGACGGCTTCAGAGAATCAGTCATCCCGAGAAATGCCTACCCCACACAGTCGGACCCACCAGAAGAAAGAATAGCAAAAATCAATGCGCTTTTCCATAAGTATCATGCCGGAGAAGCGGAACAACTCTCTGGCGTTGACTTACTCAAACGCCTGGGAGAAATTCAAAAATCTCTCAAATTCCCCAGCACTTCCGATCTGGCAGCCGATTCTTTTCTTGAAAGGATCAACAAGGGTGATGTTACAAAATCTAATGAAAATAAGATATTGAAAGATATTAAAGAAAATATCCTTTTCCCACATGGCTGGAGCGATTCGGATATTGGCGAAGATCGTTCGCTGGTCTTCGAGAGCCGATTGGCCGAATTTCTACCAGCAAAAGAAGATCGAGAGAAAGCTAGAAACAAGCTTTCAGAGATATTGAAACCATTTGTTGGCGAACTTCGGCCGAACCCCTATTATGCTTTGATCATTGCTGACGGCGATAATATGGGCAAACTGATCGATTCAATGAAGACCCCGGATGAGCACCGAAACCTATCAAAGAAAATTAGTGCTCTTGCGCTTGATGTCCCCGGGATCTTTAAAGATCACAATGGCGCCTGTATATATGCTGGAGGCGAAGATATTTTGGGTTACCTGCCGCTGCAAAATGCGCTTGCCTGTGCTGAGGTTTTACATCAGAAATTCGAAGATGCCATGACAGGCTATTCATTTGAAGACGTAGATGGTACGCAAAAATCTCCCACTCTTTCGGGTGGCATTGTGATCGGACACCACCTGACGCCGCTTTCGGATATTTTCACCCTGGCGCGGAAGGCTGAAAAAGAAGCAAAACGTGTCAGGGACAAAAATAGCCTCGCTATCATTCTCAATAAACGCAGCGGTTCGGAAAAGATGATTATCGGGAAATGGTCAGAACTCATCATGCGACTCGAGATTATGACTGAACTGTTCCGGAAAGATTGGATCAGCACAGGCACAGCTTACGAGCTTCAAAATTTGGCCTTTGACCTTGAAGGAATTGGTATCCAGGAGGAAGAAGTAGCTTTAAGTGATGAAGCTATGCGAATTATCAAGCGCAAGAGGCAATCTGGCAGCGACGAGAAACTGACTTCAAAAGTTCTTTGCCAGTTTGAAAGCTGGCTGATAAGTGACAAGTTCCCTATCAACCAGGTAGCCCAGGAGATGATCATCGCCAAGGAATTTGCCAGTTCAGAAGATCTGGCAAACAAGCCGATTAAGGAGGTCTTAAAATGCAGAAATGGTTGATTACACCACGAGACCCGCTAATTTTTCGAAATGGGAAACCATTCACGGCTGCACCGGGCAGTCGATCAGAGACCTTGCCCATTCCATTTCCCTCAACGATAGCGGGCGCTGTAAGAACACGTGCTGGATTAGATCAAGTGACCGGGATATTTCAATCGAAATTGATAAATGATCTTTTAGGTAAAACCATCTTAGCGCCCTTACTGGCAGAAATAGATAACGACAATCAAATACTTGATGTTTTACTTCCAGCACCAGCAGACGCGATCTTTTTCAAAACATCCACCGCAGACAAGGCGTCGTTGTATGATCTCAAACCACTCGATTTGGGGGATGCAATGGTTGATCTGCCTGAGTTGAGCATATGCGGGCCGGAAAAAATTATCAAAGATAAGCCGCATCCCAGAATGCCGACCTTTTGGCGCTGGGAAAAAATCAAAGATTGGCTGGAGCACCCCGAATCCGGTACTACGTTTTGTCTCAACAAGATCGGGATCCAGGGATTGGTACAGGAATCCCGCACGCACGTTAGCATCGATCCAGGCACGCAGGCTGCCGAGGAGGGCGCGCTGTTCCAAACCTCAGGTTTGGAATTCACACATCAGGATCGAAAAGACAGCGAGCCATATTGCTTGAGCAAGAGCAAGCAGCTTGGGTTGTTGGTACTAACCAATGCTGACATGAAAGAAGGGATTGGCCATCTGGGTGGAGAGAGCCGCACCGTTTCCTGGGTCGAAAAGGAGGCATTACCGACGCTCTTTGAGACCTGCCCCGAAGCGATCTTTGAAAAAATTATGCGTGACGGACATTGCCGCCTGATCCTGATCACGCCGGCGTATTTCGAACATGGAAACACACCTACCTGGTTACAGGATCAATTCAAAGTGACAGTTAAAGCGATCATCAACAAACGCTACCTGGGCATCTCCGGCTGGGACTATGAGAAAAAAGCACCCAAACCTTCCAGGCGGCTGACGCCTGCTGGGAGCGTCTATTTCCTTAAGCTGCCAGATGATCCAGAACAACGTAAGGTTTTCATTGATAACACCTGGATGCACGCGATCAGTGATGACCCGGAACAGAACCGTCGCGATGGATTTGGCTTGGCGATTTTGGGCGTGTGGGATGGGACAGACCGTAAAATGAAAATGGAGGACGATTATGGCACGTAAACCATCTGATGAAATACACATCCCCGATGTGGAATTTCAGCGCAAGCACGATATTATTTGCCAGGAACGGCAATACCAATTGATCACACCGCTGTATGGGGGCGGAGCTGAGACCAATCAAGCCGACCCTATTTCTGTTGTGCGCGGCACAGAAGTGCGCGGTCACCTGCGTTTTTGGTGGCGAGCAACCCAGTTGGGAAGGTTTTCTTCTTTATCTGAATTACGAAAAGCAGAAGAACAGCTTTGGGGAAGTTCAGAAGCACCTTCATTGGTGAAGATAGCGATTCGTGACTTTTTTTATGAAAATGAAGAACATGCCTATGAAGTTAAAAAGATAGGCGGAAAGCTAAAGATTGTTCAATCAAAAAAAGTTGCAGCATATGCAGCTTTTCCCTTGCAGCCGGATAAAGAACAATCCAAGGATTCAACCTGGAAATCTGCTAAAGTTCTAATAGGGGTCAAATTTACACTGATTCTGGAATTTCCAGAAATTAATAAGAAAGAAATCTTGGATAGCCTTTGGGCGTGGGAAACATTTGGCGGAATAGGAGCCCGGACGCGTAGAGGGTTTGGAGCATTATTCTGTGTTGATAATGATGTTATTTCTAGAGAGCAGTTTGTAACTTGGCTTCGCAAAGGTTTAGAAAAGCATGTCACCGAAGTAATAAATCCAATTGAAGGCGTGCCTTATTTATCGAAAGCGCTAATAAAATATGCTTATCTTGCTTCAGACAAAGAGCCAATTCAAAGTTGGATACATATAATTGGTTTGTTGCAGAAATTTCGCCAAGAAAACGCGAGATATAAGAATAAATATGGTTTAAGCCAATGGCCCGAAGCCAATGCAATTCGCCACATATTTGAAAAAGAATTAAAATTCCCGGACGATGGTGAATCTCATCAATTAATTAAGAAATTCCCTCGGGCAAAGTTCGGTTTACCGATCAATTTCCATCTACCACATGACAAAGAAATCCCTGATGATCTTGTTCTCCTTGGAAAACAAGTGGAAGGCGACAAGTGGATTGATCGAATGGCAAGCCCCTTGATTTTACGCCCACTTAAATGTGTTGAAGGAAGCATTGGTTTGGCTGCCGTACTTCAATGGCACCATCAAAATAGCGATGAAAGCTATACGCCACCAGGTGGACTCAGGTTGAAGGGTGCGCCAGAAAATCCAGAAGTAAAAAGTGATTTGGATAGGAACGAAGCGTTAAAGCTTCCGATGCTCAAACAAACGGATGTATTAGCTAAATTTCTAGGTTTCATAAAATCGAATGGAGGAAGAAAATAATGAAAGCAAAACTTTTATTTATCCACGCGATGTCCCCGCTGCATGCGGGTACTGGCCAGGGCGTTGGCGTGATTGACCAGCCCATCGCTCGGGAAAAAGCAACCAATATCCCTTATCTGCCGGGCTCTTCCATTAAAGGCGTCTTTCGTGATGCCTGCCCTGGCGGCGACCGCGAAAACATCTTTGGACCTAAAAAAGATGATGCGGATGCCGGCGCCGGCTCAGTCACCTTCAACGATGGTCGGCTTCTGCTCCTGCCGGTGCGCAGCCTGTCGGGCGTTTTTGCCTGGGTGACATCACCGTTTATCCTGCATCGCCTCAAACGGGATTTACAGCAAATTGTATTTGAGAGCGATCCACCACCCGCAGGTGTACCCTCGGTTGAGAATGAAGCTTGTTTGGTTTGTAAAGATGATTCCTCACTCAAAATCCAGCCGACAAAGGTCGTCCTTGAGGATTTACCATTGGATTGCACGTCATCAGCCGAATTGCTTGAATGGGGAGATTGGCTGGGAAATCAGCTCTTCCAGGACGATGCCTATTGGAAAGAAGTCCTGGTCGGCAAACTGTGTTTGGTTTCAGACGATGTTTTCAGTTTTCTCCTGGAAATTGGCACGCAAGTTACCGCCCGCATCAGCATTGATGACAAGAAGAAAACTGTATCGTCGGGCGCCTTGTGGTATGAAGAGGCGCTGCCGGCTGAAACCATTTTGGCATCGCTGGTTGTGGCAACGGGGGGCAAAGCAACACCAGAAACAGTCTTCAGTTCGCTAAATAAAATAACAGAAGCCACACTTCAATTTGGCGGCAGCGCCAGCGTTGGACAGGGGTTATGCTTTACCAGGCTGGTCCCCAAGGAGGCAGCATGATCACGTTAGAGCAACAATATGCGCGAGATATTTATCCCCTCGTCAAGGGCTATGCCAGGGCACATCCCGAGGACTCCAAAGAGCGTAAAGAATACGGCTCCATGGCGCATCGTCTGCCGATTTTGGTGCAAACAGCCGGGTTGGTGCAGGCGCTGGCATTTGTCGATGCAAAGGGCAAAAACCCACACAAAGAATTGCTGTCACACCTGGCACTGGTTGTCAATGGCTCTGGTGATATTAATGCGCTACTGAGTTTAAGCCGAGACGCTGAATTCCGGGAATATCGCTACCTTACCCAGCGGGTCAATCTTGCCCTGAGCTGGTTCAAACGCTTTGCACAGTCCGTGCTTAAGGTTGACCCTGGCACGGAAGAAGATTAGAGGTGCAGTATGTGTCAATCAAGAAGAACAGTCCTTGCTAATATTCAACCTGCGGAGAGTATGAACGCTGGTTTATGGCTGGATAAATATATGGATAGAACTGAGAGAGAGCCCAATCAAATTCTGGTTGATGAAATCGTCAAGTTCGGTCAAAAAGTGTCTGGCTATGAAAAGTTTTTTGACCTGTGGAAAACAGCGCTTGAGAAGGCTGGCGTCGGGCAATTTAAGCAAGCCCATACGCTTAATCGCCTGGCGATCAACCTGGGCGCCGATAGCGTACTCGAAACTAACCTGGCTTTGCATCGCACCTACGGTGTGCCTTATATCCCTGGAAGCGCCTTAAAAGGATTGGCGGCTCATTTTGCTCATCAATATCTAAAAGACCCTGCCTGGCGTAAAGGCGGCGAGGCTCACCAGGTGGTATTTGGCGACACCAATACAGCCGGGTATATCACTTTTTTTGACGCGCTATATGTCCCCAGCAGTGGTAAAAATGGGAAAGCCCTCTGGAAAGACGTGATCACTGTTCACCACGCTGCCTACTATCAATCTGGGGCTCAACCTCCGGCGGACTACGATAGCACCACGGTCATCCCTTTTCTCACCGCCACCGGCAGCTTTTTAATCGCCCTGGCTGGCCCCGACGAGTGGGTTGAAAAGACTTACCAGATCCTGGAGCTGGCATTGAAAGAAGAGGGCATTGGCGCAAAAACCAGCAGCGGTTATGGCAGGATGTGTTTTGAAGAGAACGTCGCTGTTGGCCCCCGCCCCAAGCCTAAAGAGCACTACGAAATAGAAAAACGTAGATTAATGGCCGAATCACCCCCAGCAGGAAGAATCAGAGGAGTTGTGATAAAGGTTATTGACAAGCCAGGTTCATCGTACGCCTTTACAAAACCTCAAGGAGGTGGTGGTGAACATTACATAAATTGTGAGGTCGTAGAAGGTGGTTATCCCCTTAAAATGGGACAGGTTTTAGAATATACTCTTGAAAAAACAGAGAAAACCTCAAATAAAGGAATCGAAGTGGTCGTCTTATTGGAGAAATAGAAGAGTATCATGAAAAAAATCATCACCTTTCTCGGAAAGTATCCTAAAGAAACCCGCTATTCATTTGATGGACAGGTGTTTACCGGCCGGGTGTTTGCCGAGGCTTTGCACCAGCACGCTGCTTATGACCGCATGCTGGTGTTTGTCACCGAAGAGGCCAGGACAACCTCCTGGCCTATCCTGGCTGAGATCAACGATGAACGGATCAAACCTGTACCCATTCCGCTGGGAAAGACTTCCGAGGAGATGTGGATTATCTTTGATAAGATCCTCGAACACGTCGATCAGGGTGACAAAGTGATTTTTGACATCACCCACGGCTTGAGGTCCACGCCCTTCATGGTGTTTTTATTTGCCGCCTTTCTTAAATTTGCCCGGGATGTTGAGATTGAAGCAATTTATTACGGAGCGTTTGAGCTCGGTGATCCGAGGGAAAACCTTCCCGCGCCGGTGATTGACCTTTCAGAATTTGTGAATATGCTCGACTGGATCACGGCTACCGATCGCTTCATCCTCACCGGGGATGGCAGCTCGCTGACCCAATTGCTCAGGGGAGAAATGCCGCCGGGCGTTCTGATGAGCAGCGACCTGGTGGCGCGTGAAATTGGGACGAGCCTGCGCAAAGCGGGCGATGGTATTGAAGCCATGTCTCTTGCATTGCGCATGGCGCGTCCCTTTGAGGCAATGGAAGCCGGCGCCTCCATTGTGCGTGTTTTAGAAGCATCAAAAGAGCATATCACACAAACTGCCCATCCCTTTGAAGCCCTTGTGGAAAAAATTAAATCGTCTTACGGTCAATTCGGGCTTGACCGCCCGCTGGCGCCGGAATTTGCTGAGCAAAGCCTGATCCGCCAGTTGGAGATGGTGGGTTGGTACCTGGATCATCACCAGGCCCTTCAGGGGACTTTGCTGATGCGCGAATGGCTGGTTTCAGCCTTCATGGCAATTTGTGGAAATCATCCTTTTGATGACCGCGACCAACGTGAGCAGGTCGAAAAGCTCTTTAACGATGCCGCCAATATGCTGATACAAAATGGTAAAAAAGGTGTTAATAAATTCCCCTCCGATTTGTCACGCCTGCCTGACCCATTTACCGTGATCAACAGCTGGCAAAAACTGACCCAAATACGCAACGATACTGCCCATTGTGGTCACCGTCAAAGGGCACGCAAAGCAGCCAGCCTGGTTAAAGAAGTGAACCATATTTTTAACGACCTGTGCCAGATTGCCGCGGACATATGGCCGTTGATCAAATAAAGATGATTAACGTGAAGTTATGCACCTGTTTCTATTAAACCACACAGGTTATCAATGATTGATTGCTGCATATTGGCAATCACAGGTAATTGCCATTGCTAAAAAGGACTGGCGTTATTTTTTCTGAATAAAAACGTCATAACAGCTTAAAAAAGAGGTAAAACGATGATCCTGATCAATTTTTCACATCCCATAACCAAAGAACAAGAGACGAAAATTATAGCGTTAACCGGTCAAAGCATTGAAGCGATGCTAACGGTGCCTTCTCAATTCAAGCATGATCTTCCGTTTCCAGAGCAGATTACAGTTCTCATTGATTCAATTGGGTTATCTCCTGAAGATTGGCAAACCAAACCAATACTGGTCATCCCGCCTGGGTTCAGTCCAGCCGCTATGACCCTGTTGGCAGAATTACATGGTCGATTGGGGCATTTCCCAAGCATTGTTCGTATGCGTCCTGTGCCAGATAGCAATCCTCCGCGGTTTGAAGTCGCCGAAATCATTGACTTACGATCTTTACGAGATAAAGCGAGAGAGGATCGTCGATAATAATTGTGGGAGAGGAGTTATCCATGGAAATTTTTAGTTTTGTTGCCGATATCATTGGTATCTTCAGTGCGTTCGCGGCAGTAGCAGCTTGGGTTAACACAAAAAGAATTCAAAAGAACCATAAGCTGGAATTAGAACGTCTCAATCAAAAAATTAAGATTAGACTGATTAATCAAGAAACCTCGAACTACATTGATTTAAATGGTGAGATGCGTAGAGAAGAAATATCTCGTGCAGAGATATTAGGCTGGATAGGTATGCTGCCTATGATTCTAGAAAAAGAACGCTCGAGATATAAACTCGAATTCACAAATACGGATGAATTTTTTACTCGGATGAATGAAATCAGGGCAGGTTCAGGCGATATGATCTTTGAAATTGATTGTAACAAAGGTGAATTAGATCAGTTTGCTGTTGAAAAGAAGAATATGTCTAATCATTGATAATTTTGAGTATATTTATCCATTTGACATTTATTCAAGATAGTCATCCTGCTCCAAGAGTCTGAGCATAACATTGATATTGCCTGTTTCTTTATAAACGACACTGAGAATGAAAAGTCTACTCTCTTTAGTGCTGGAATTAACGCCAAAGTTTCCGGGACAAATTCAAAATAAGTCCTGGTATGGTTGGGCGTCTCAGGCAATCCTGCTGGAGGCTGTCAGGCAGGTATTTTCTCCCAAGCTCTCACAGTCCATGCACCTGGATAACCTGCGCCGGGCGTATACCGCTTCCAGCCTGTATTTCGAAGGGGAGATCAGCAGGTCGTTAGCCGCGGAACGCAGGTACTTCTTGCGCTTTACAGCACTCAATGAAGAATGTGCCCGGGCGCTCATCAGCACCACACAACCCGGGCAGCCCCTGTGTCCGGGCAGCCAGCTCAACCTTTCGGGATTGCAGATGAGGATCGTGGGAATCTATGTTCAACACCTGCAGCATATGCTGGCGCAGACTTCCTCATATGAATGTCTGTTTGACAGCACCGCCAGAAATGCAGCCTCGCTGAATGAGCGAATCACGTTCCGCCTGGGTTCAGCCACATTTTTCAAAAGCACCGATACCGGCGGCTTTCAATATGAGCCAACGCCTGCGCTAGTTTTCGGCTCGCTATTTGAACGCTGGAAGTTATATTCAAGCGTGAGGGCGTCTGGCGCAGAGTTCCTGGAATATGTCGATCAATCGGTCAGTGTTGGTGACCAGGCGCTTGAACTGGCAGAGGTGGGCGGAAAATATAAGCGCCAGGGCGCCGTTGGAACGGTTACCTATATCAGCGCCGATCCGCAATCGCAGTATTGGGTATTTGCCCATGTCCTGGCTCGCTATGCGTTGTTTGCCGGTGTGGGAAAGGAGACCGCCAGCGGCTTTGGGCAATCCTGGGCTTTGTGCGATCAGGATATTTAATCGGCAAATAGATTCGAGTTTTGCCACGGATCGGATGACTGGCGATAAGGAGCAATACTGTTGCGGGAAAGATACAGATATAAGGATCGCATCCTCTCAAGGCCGAACTTAACCGCAGCCTGGGAGGATGTGCAAAGCAAGAAAGGGGCGCCTGGACCTGATGACATCAGCGTACCCCGCTGGAGGCGTAATTGGGAGGCTAATATTGAACGCCTGATTGAGCAAGTTTCAACCAACACCTATTACCCGAACCGACCCAAGCGGATTACGGTACTTAAAAAGAATGGCAATTTCCGTGAGCTATCACTGCTCACAGTGACCGACAAGGTTCTCCAAAGAGCATTTCTAAATGTGGTTGAACCTGAATTTGAACAGCGTTTTTTAAACTGCAGTCATGGTTACCGCAAAAACCGGTCAACGGCAACAGCCATCCAGCAATTGTTGACCAACCGGGATAAAGGCCTGGTATGGCTTCTTGATGCTGATATTCTGGGTTGTTTTGACCATATTGATCATGAAATACTCATCAACTTGTTCTCCAGAGTGATCAAAGAGCACTTTGTCATCGAACTACTGAAAAAATGGTTGCTGGCAGGCCGCAGGCATCGTCATCAAGCCGTTGGAATCCCGCAGGGCGCTGTAATCTCTCCCCTGTTGTGCAATATCTATTTACATCAACTGGATGCAAGACTGACCAGTGCCCGATGGAATTACATTCGCTATGCAGATGATTTTGTAGTCATGACGACAAGCATTGATAAAGCGCTCCAGGTAAAAACCCTGGTATCCCAGTCTCTGACAGCTTTACGCCTGGTCCTTCATCCTGAGAAGACCAACATCGTCAGTTTTGAGCATGGGTTTACCTACCTGGGCGTTGAATTCCTAAAATCATCTTATCGTTACCTCTGGCAGAATAAAAGAATTCAAGTCAAAGGTAAAGATTTAAAAATACTTTATCGTTATATGCCCAAATTTTATTCTCGAGGAAGATGATGGCCACACTTTATGTAACAGAACAGGGTTCTCGGATTGAAAAAGAATATCATAGGATCTTGGTGACATTGGATGGTGAGGTCATCCAATCTGTGTTATTGAGGTCTGTGTCAGAAGTCATTCTCGTGGGCACCTGTGGTGCAACCACGCCTGCGCTTCTGGCGCTGCTGGATGCAGGCGTTGGTCTCACGTTTATCTCACGATCAGGACAATTACGAGGACGTCTGTCTTCTGCCAAATCATCAAATTTAAACCTCCGCTTGAAGCAGTATGCTCGCCAGCAGGATGAGGCTTTTTGTCTTCAGGTTGCCAGGAATATCACAGTTGGAAAGATCAGTAATTACCGAACCATGGCTCGCAGGTTTTTACGTTCCATCCACTCTGCCCAGTCGAAATCAAAATTACAACATCTTAACCGATTAAAAGATCAATCGAAAATTGAAGCATTAGAGAACTCCATCACTCGCTTTAATGATTTTCTGACCCAGTTAAAAGAGGTAGACAATATGGATGTCATTCGTGGGTTGGAAGGGACAGCCAGCAAGCTTTATTTTTCCTATCTCAGGGCTGGATTGCGCTGGCAAGGAGAGCAAGTTTTTGCCAGGCGTCAACGCCGTCCGCCAAAAGATCCGATTAATGCTCTTCTGAGCCTTGGCTATACTTTGCTAGGGTTGTGTTTCGAGACGGCCATCGAAGTGACAGGACTGGACCCGCAAGCCGGATATTTTCACACCAACCAGTATGGACGCCCTTCGCTAGCCTTAGATTTAGTTGAAGAATTCAGACCGATTATTGTTGATTCCATCGTTTGTTGCATGGTCAATCGACATATGCTCAAACCTGCTCACTTTACCGTCGGAGAAGGAGGAAAAACCCTATTAAACCGCCAGGGATTAAAAATCTTTTTTCACCAGTTTCATCGAAGAATTAATACTCAGGTATACCATCCACTGGCAGGGAGAGCGTTAACCTACCAGAAGTGTTTTGAAGTGCAAACGATTCTACTGCGTAAAGTTATCAATGGCGAAGAAGCTGAATATTTAGCCATGCCGTGGAAGTAAGGAGAACGTAATGAGCGAGAGACATTTTCTTGTGGTGGTCTATGATTTATCGAACGATCGGCGGCGAACAAAACTACACAAATTATTAAAGAATTTCGGCAGCCCGGTTCAGTACAGCGTTTTTGAATGCCTGCTGACCAATGAAGAAATAATCGAAATGAAAGGGCGGGTTAAAAGACTAATTCGCCCAAAAGCAGATCATGTGCGGTATTATCGACTGTGTAAAATGTGTAAGAGCAAAACAGAAGTGGTTGGTCGGGTAGAGATTTTGGTGGAAAAGGATGTGCTCATTGTTTGAAACAGGCCCTGTTTTCGAGAAAATTCCGGGCGACTCGGGGGGTTGTGAAGGAATTCGAGTCACCCGGAAATATATCGGCCTTACCCCCATATATTGGGGCAGAAATTTGTTTCATCCCCTGTATATGGGTGCCAACTCACAAAATTTCCGGGCGACTCGGGGTTTTTTATATAGAATGAGTCGCCCGGAATGGGATAAATATGCCATATATGGGTTGATATCTAAAAAGTATGGTATAATAACCGTAGATGTTGCAGATAGAAAATGAATTCAGCCCTTCGGGGCATTGAAACGCAATCTTACCATTAACGCACCCTTAGCAGCGTCAATGATAGAAAATGAATTCAGCCCTTCGGGGCATTGAAACCTATGGACATAAATATGTTTAGGAATTCCATTATGCTCCTGATAGAAAATGAATTCAGCCCTTCGGGGCATTGAAACTCTGAGCCATCAAGTTCTTCGAACTTGATTTTGCTTCTGGATAGAAAATGAATTCAGCCCTTCGGGGCATTGAAACATTATGCCGAGCATCCATCCATTGGATGAGTGCGCGCACTGATAGAAAATGAATTCAGCCCTTCGGGGCATTGAAACTTGTTACAACACGGGAGTTATTCCCGCATTGCAATATGGCAGCTATGATAGAAAATGAATTCAGCCCTTCGGGGCATTGAAACAAGAAATCAAATTCCCCCCTAAACTGCATTATTTCTGATAGAAAATGAATTCAGCCCTTCGGGGCATTGAAACTTTCGAGAAATACTTATTGCTCCCATCGGGCTGGGTGACCGATAGAAAATGAATTCAGCCCTTCGGGGCATTGAAACACGAAAACTTTTACCATCGTCCGGTCCGCCGCCGGATATTGATAGAAAATGAATTCAGCCCTTCGGGGCATTGAAACCAGTTCGTCGCCGAATAATTCCACATAGGCGTTCGCGAGGATAGAAAATGAATTCAGCCCTTCGGGGCATTGAAACTGTGGCGCCTCGAGCGGTCGCCATCGACGTCTATCCGTGATAGAAAATGAATTCAGCCCTTCGGGGCATTGAAACGCGGGGGTTCCGCAACTTTGAAGATCAGCAACTATTTGATAGAAAATAAATTCAGCCCTTCGGGGCATTGAAACCAATTCTAATTACCCTTTCGCCGTTAGGCAATATAGTTAAACCTGATAGAAAATAAATTCAGCCCTTCGGGGCATTGAAACACATATCGCGCCTCCCTTGATCGAACCCCTCCCACATGATAGAAAATAAATTCAGCCCTTCGGGGCATTGAAACACCGTCTGGGCTTCCTTAACCTCTTCCACTGAGAGGTTGGATAGAAAATAAATTCAGCCCTTCGGGGCATTGAAACAGTTTCCTTTGCCCCCCCTCAAAAGGGCGGATTTAAAAAGATAGAAAATGAATTCAGCCCTTCGGGGCATTGAAACTCTCAAACCTACACATAGGCCTTACTCCTTTCTAAGCCTTGATAGAAAATGAATTCAGCCCTTCGGGGCATTGAAACCAGCCAGATATGATGCTCTCTCAGAGAGAGAGGTCAAGATAGAAAATAAATTCAGCCCTTCGGGGCATTGAAACCAGAGCCAGCGCCCATGACAAGCCCACCGTGCGTTGCAACGATAGAAAATAAATTCAGCCCTTCGGGGCATTGAAACAAATGACAAGTCGTCAAGTATCCAGTTCATTGCTCTCCTTGATAGAAAATAAATTCAGCCCTTCGGGGCATTGAAACTGATATCTTATCGGCATAGACATGAGCGCCTAATTGCGATTTTGATAGAAAATAAATTCAGCCCTTCGGGGCATTGAAACTCATGGTTGCCGATACTTTATCAGTCCATGATGGCCAGATAGAAAATAAATTCAGCCCTTCGGGGCATTGAAACGGGTAGCCCCAATAAAGATCTCGGTCCGGTTTTACGAAGGGTGAAATACAAAATAAGCCCTTCGGGGCATTAAAACTTCCCTCCACCACTTTCAGTATTTTCATCAGAAGCGGGGAACAGGTGAAATACAAAATAAGACCTTCGGGGCATTGAAACTCTCCTTTTTCCTTTTCTAATATCTAAGTTTTTAAAACGGTGAAATACAAAGTAAGCCCTTCGGGGCATTGAAACGATGTTGATTAACATTAACACGGCGTGACCCTATGGCCAGGTGAAATACAAAGTAAGCCCTTCGGGGCATTGAAACGGGATTGGGATATGGTTATTTAGTGTAAGTAAAAGTGTGGGGTGAAATACAAAATAAGCCCTTCGGGGCATTGAAACTGGTTCGAGCTCTGCTTCTTCGCCGTCTTGGTGTAGGTGTGGGCGTGGTGAAATACAAAATAAGCCCTTCGGGGCATTGAAACGCTGATATCTCTCCGATGAGTCGCAGCCCCTCGGAGGGGTGAAATACAAAATAAGCCCTTCGGGGCATTGAAACCTGTTCCGTTGACGGTATTTAATAATTTGACTCTTTAGGTCACGGTGAAATACAAAATAAGCCCTTCGGGGCATTGAAACGTGTCGTGTTGGCGTTTAATGGGAATGGGTTTCCCAGGGTGAAATACAAAATAAGCCCTTCGGGGCATTGAAACTTTGAAGCAATTCATTTGCTTCCATTTTATTTTTACTCCTGGTGAAATACAAAATAAGCCCTTCGGGGCATTGAAACATCTTTCAGCGAGGCCATCGCTTGGCAATGTGCGCAGGGGTGAAATACAAAATAAGCCCTTCGGGGCATTGAAACAGAGGTTGAGCGTCACGTATGGCTGCCATTGCTGAGGTGAAATACAAAATAAGCCCTTCGGGGCATTGAAACATTGGATAATTTTTGTCCATTTCTCTCCTTTCCTGTTTGGTGAAATACAAAATAAGCCCTTCGGGGCATTGAAACAGAGCTCCTGGTGGGAGAGTTCGGCCCAGCGCCCGGGGTGGTGAAATACAAAATAAGCCCTTCGGGGCATTGAAACGCTTGTTTCAAGGTAGACGAATCTACCTTGGACTATTATTTCCAGGTGAAATACAAAATAAGCCCTTCGGGGCATTGAAACTTGCACGCATTATTTTTGATGCGTCGAGCTCGTCGAGGTGAAATACAAAATAAGCCCTTCGGGGCATTGAAACGGTTTTGGCCCTTTTCGTAGGGCTAGATCGTGCTCGTGGTGAAATACAAAACAAGCCCTTCGGGGCATGGTATAGGTGATCCCGCTCGCTGCGCTCGGGGACTGTGTAGCCGATCCCGCTTCGCGAAGCAATCACGGTGCTCTGGGAGGGTATTTGGGCGTCTGCGCTCGGGGACTGCAAATCCAACTCCACTTGCTTCGCTCGGGAACTGCTCAGCAGATAGCATAACGCTTCGTCCTGACGAATGTTTGTCCGTATGGAAAAAGCGAAAAAAACATCAATCCCTCGTACTTCGGCCCTCCCTCACTTGCCATTAACCGGATCAGACTTTCCCAGTCGTCCTCTCCTTTAAAGAGCTTCGGCAGCCCGGTTCAGTACAGCGTTTTTGAATGCCTGCTGACCCATGAAGAAATAATCGAAATGAAAGGTCGGGTTAAAAGATTAATTCGCCCAAAAGCAGATCATGTGCGCTACTATCGACTGTGTAAAACGTGCAAAAGCAAAACGGAAGTGATGGGTCGGGTTGAGGTTTTGGCGGAAAAGGATGTGATCGTTGTTTAATTTAATACAAGCTTTTCCAAGGATTCCGGGCAACACGGGGGGTAGTGAAGGAATTCAAGATGCCCGGAAAAATTGCGCTCTGACCCCCAGATGTGGCACTCAAAAATTTATTGAACCCCAATATATTGGCATTTGTTTAAATAATTTCCGGGCGAAACAGGGTTTTTTAGCAAAACTAAATTGCCCGGAATGTGTAAATATCGCAAGATATAGGGAAAACTTAAAAAATTATGGTATAATACCGGTAGATGTTGCAGGTGAAATACAAAATAAGCCCTTCGGGGCATTGAAACTGGGGACTATTGCTGCGGATCGGGGCATACAACCCCGGTGAAATACAAAATAAGCCCTTCGGGGCATTGAAACGATCAGAATCAGGATGCAGTGGAGAAGCATCTTGCTCCTGGTGAAATACAAAATAAGCCCTTCGGGGCATTGAAACAATAAGACTGGATGCGCCTTCCTCGTAGATGTACCCAGTGGTGAAATACAAAATAAGCCCTTCGGGGCATTGAAACACTACAATCAACGATAGTCGGGGGCAAAAGCTCCCAACTTGGTGAAATACAAAATAAGCCCTTCGGGGCATTGAAACACGACACTTTTAACGCTGTTCCAAAACTTTTGCCACGGTGAAATACAAAATAAGCCCTTCGGGGCATTGAAACCCTTCCGGAGCAAAATCTTTAGACACTACAAAACTCACTATGGATAGAAAATAAATTCAGCCCTTCGGGGCATTGAAACTCATAGCTCATAGCATTGTGTCCTTTCGATAATAGATACGGTGAAATACAAAATAAGCCCTTCGGGGCATTGAAACACGCGATGGAAAAAGCGATAACGTCATCAGGCTTGTAACGGTGAAATACAAAATAAGCCCTTCGGGGCATTGAAACGCGAGCATATGTCTTCTATCTTCTCTAATATAGTTAAAAGGTGAAATACAAAATAAGCCCTTCGGGGCATTGAAACGCATTGACTGCCTCGATGAGTATCTGCCGATTTGCCCGGTGAAATACAAAATAAGCCCTTCGGGGCATTGAAACGCTACAAACATATTTTGCAACGTTGTCCCGAAGACCTGGTGAAATACAAAACAAGCCCTTCGGGGCATTGAAACCATGCCGTGGGGCTCTCGGCTTTTATAAATTATTCGTGACATAGGTGAAATACAAAATAAGCCCTTCGGGGCATTGAAACTTGTTTGAGGCGCTATCGTCATAGCACCCACACATCTACGGTGAAATACAAAATAAGCCCTTCGGGGCATTGAAACGAATTACAAGGGGTAGAATTAAAAATACCAAGACAATGGTGAAATACAAAATAAGCCCTTCGGGGCATGGTGTAGCTGATCCCGCTCGCTGCACTTGGGGACCGCTCAGCTGGTAGCATAACGCTTCGTCTTAACGAATAATTAAATAAATGGGAAAAGGCGAAAAGAATATAAAACCCCCAGTTTAATCATTCAACCCTTATGGCGGTTGGGCGAATGGTTAATCAAACAAAACCATTTAAATAAACTCAGACTCTGCTGCTTTCTCCGCCAACCTACCCACCTAAACTGCCGGAAAGTTCGCTATCAAACAGGTCTCGGGAGATAAGAAAATTCCAGGCCCGGAAAATGGATAAACTTTGATCTACCTGTGATGTATTTAAATAATCACTGTTTCCCTTAAGACTTAAATCTGCTAACCATTAAATGCATGATGAATTCCTCTATCCCCATCTTTTTGAATTTCATCATTGAATGAATCCAGCATGGCTGCACCCTGGCGATATTGATAAGGCCACATGGATCGCAAATGGAACAAGGCGACCCGGTCTTGATCTTTAAGTTCTTGGGTAAGATCATGCTGTTTACCCGGCATCGCGGACAGGTTCCCGTTAATGAAGGTGATTCCCCGCAATTCAGTGGGAAGATCGATTTCATCCAACAGGTCTTGCATTGTTGCACCATCCGGTAGTTCAATCTTCAGTTGTGCAAAACCGGGTTGGGCATCTTCACCGGCATAGCTTGCCAACTCTCCGTAAAGCCATGTGTCAATCACAATCATCTTATAATTCCTATCAATCATAAAATTACCTGTCTATTGCAAAGTAACCTGCCATCGAATGGCTTCATCCACCGCCGATGGGCGGGAACAATCCAACTTCGTCATCAGGTTCTAACACATAATCCCATTTACGTGCACGCCCGTTCACAAATTTTACACGGACGCTCTCTTCCGGAATGTCCAATTTGTCAAGCAGGGCATTCAACCGGGTGCCTTGATCGACTTCCATGACAAACGGCTTGGCGCTCTCACCGCCTGGGGCGTACATGCCCAATGTGGCAAACAATTTAACCCTGACTCGCATCATCCCTTTGATTTGAATGAACGACTGGATGGAAGCTCAATATTAATATATCCACTCCACGATGATAACACGGATACTGCATCCAGGTTTAAAACCGGGGCTGTCGTCTCCCTGGATCAGACAGCCCCTGACATTACCTTTATGAGCCTTCTACCAGATGTTCTACAGCTCACCATAAACTTTATCTAAAGTTTCCTCATCAATTTCAAAGACGACATTATGCGGTGGAAGCGGTTCTGTATGCATAAACTCTGGTATGCGGTCAGCCTGTTTCCCGATACCCGCTGCCTCGTTGAATTTGCGTTCAACACGCAGCACTTCGGTTCCTAATTCAAGGATGTCATCAGCCGTCCATTTCGTCCCCAGCACACCGTTGACCTCGTCGATCATCCCCTGGTAGCCACTGGCGATATCCAGGATGGCGAACGCAATGAACAGGCAATGCCCGCTGGTATCGATAAACGCCGTCGTGGCCTGGAAGGCCCGGCTGAGGGCAATTTTTCCTTCTTTTGAAAGCGGGTCCAGATCATCCATGACAGCAAGGATTTCCGGGGCGATCGTGTACCCTGCGGTGTGATCAGCGCCCATCGTGGATGTGGCATAGGTTATCCCAATCCCTTTGACCGCGCGTGGCTCGTAGGCAGGCATTCCCTGACCTTTGACTGCAGGCGTTCGGACCACACCCAGAATCTTACCAGCTGTGCCGGTGCCACTGCCCAAAATGCGACCGATTGGCTCGCCTTTACCCATCTTGTGCACCATCTCAATAGCAGCCTCGCCGTCTCCGAAGGGCAGCACGCCGGCTTCCATGGCAACACCGAGGGTCACCCCGGTTTCAATCGTGTCAAGGCCATAGCCGTTGCACAGTTTGACCAATTCAGAAATCGTATCCAGATCGTCAATCTCAAGGTTGGCGCCAAACGCCCAATCTGATTCGTACTCCACGCAGGAAACATGCTCGCTTTTATCTTTTCGATACCAGGTATTCGAGCAGCGGATGATGCACCCAGGACTACAGGCGTGATTGTACCTTTCCTCACCCAATCGTTCTTTAACACCATCGAAAATAGCTTCGCCGGCGATCTTGGCAGCATTTTCAAAGCGTCCTCTGGAGAAATTCCGGGTCGGTAAACCGCCTGCTTCATTCAAGATGTTAACCAGAACTGCCGTCCCGTAGGTATTGAGTCCGCCTTTAGGTTTGGTAATGGCATGTTCATTTAATGCCGCCGCCAACTTTTTGCGACCTTCATCAAACAGCTCCTTATCAGCGATTTCTACGCCCGGCGCCCCGGCGTCATCCAACAGGATAAATTTGAGTCCTTTGCTGCCCATCACTGAACCCAATCCACCCCGTCCTGCAAACCGGCTGGGATTCTGCGACATATCTTCGAAAATCACACCAGCGTTGCCATAAGCATGTTCACTGGCCATACCAATCCCGCAAACAGAAACCCTTCGGCCCTCAAACTTTTTAAAAACCATGGGATAGACGTCATACGCATCCTGCCCGGTAAATTCTGTGGCGTCAAACCATTCAAGCGTCGGTTGTCCTGTTTCTTTATCCAGGCCAATCACCAAACCCCAGAATTCTCCTTTATCCTCCGGTTGCCCCTCCACGATCAGGGCCTTGATGCGCATCCTGCCGAGCTTCCATGCCCAGGGTGTTCCCGCATTTGATTCCTTGATGCCCCCTGTCAGTGGCGATTTTCCGCCAACAGAGATGCGCGAGGATGACGGCGCAGACGTTCCCGTCACAAAGCCGGGTGAAAACACCAGCTTGTTGTTCGGGCCAAGGGGATGCGCCAGCGGGGGAACTTCATCGGCGATCAAGTTCGATGTGAGCGACCGTCCAGCCAGCTTTTTATATTTTTCCGGAACTTCTGTTAATTGATGCGTTCGATCTTTCATATTTATTCTTAAAAACCACATTTTTGCCTCCTTTAATTTGATAAAGATATTAGTTATTGACGAACAAAATGTTTTTTCAATTGATAATTTCGTAGAACAAGTCTTTGTGAATAAAAAAGGAGTTATTCCTCGAATTGACGAGGAATAACTCCTTTGCGCAATGGCGGGCATTGCAATTGCTCACAATACCGTATCGTTCAACATAACCCGGTAGGTCAGGCTGAATCGGAGTCGCTTAGTCAGTGTTTTTTAATTTAACTTGTTACCAGGTTATCATATTTCAATCTATTTGTCAAACAATTGTATGGGTTCGTTTCTGTCAAGAATTTCCATATATCCAAGCAATTAGAGAACTCCTTTTGGATGAAGAATGTCCTTCAAAATCTTCGCCCAAGGTCTTCCTGAGTGGCACAAATGGAGAGCAGGCACATCTGCTTGCAACCATTCTCCATAATCGATCCTTTTCAGATGAACTTTTTTCTGTGGAATGCTCTCACTGCTGACTTTTTCATAACGCGCATCCAATTACAGATGGACGAAATCGCCTGTTGTGCCAGGCTGCCAGTTCTTCCAGTTATTCACTTGTTAATGTAATTTCATTCTTGGAGACTTTATTTATCTCTTCCTGGTTGTTGGGCTAACTTTTGAAAGGATAGTGTGATCTTCATTTTTATGCTTTTACAGAAAAAATGTTACACCAGCCAATTCAGGGGCAGGTTAAAAATCAAATAGGTGGTACAAATCCTTATAATACTCCAGAATGATGATGGTTGTGTTTGGAGGGATCTGGTCAGCGATATCGTGCGCGGCAGCAGCAAAACTCAAGCGGGTCCATTCATAACCGACATTAGAATGGGTAACCTCTAAACTCAGTAAATATCCATCCATGGCTTTCGAGATTTCTTGCATCTCCTCAATATCCTCAATACCGTCCATAAAATCCATAGGCTCAGGATGTGCCAAACCCAGGTATCTGATTCCATCAACAATTTCATCATGTTCAACATCAAACCAGTAGAGCTGCTGTTTGTAATATTCAGCCAACTTTTCCCCGCTGGCATTGGGTACCGTATAAAATCGCCATGGATTCATCGGTCCGCCAATCCCATCCACTTCAAGCAAAAATTCTGCTCCAGGGTAAACCATGTCTTCCATCCAAACGACTTTATCAGAAGGTGGCTGGCGCTCGCTTTCTGTGGGGGGATCGGCTGGGACATCAACCGCAGTGGATTCATCTTCCCTCACATTCTGCATGGGCTTGCCTGGGCTGCACGCTGATAACAGCAATATAACCAGAAAACAAACCAAGATATTGACTTTGATGATAGGGGATTTATTCTTCATTTCCGTTTCTCCTTTCAGGCATAGTGACATTTTTAGGAGGCGTGAGGATGTAAGGTTTACAAACAGCCTCAATGTTTTATACCAGTAACAGGGTTGATAGTCAATCGAAAGTGCGCTTTGTCATTTAAACTTCAAAAGTGAACTATTTAAACTTAAAAAGTAAACCGTTTAAAGCTGAAAAGTGAACCGTTAAAATCATCACAAAAGATGCATGATTGGGTAGATAACTCAGAAACTGGAGGTATCGATGTCTCAACTTCACAAAAGGTTGGCGGACGATCAAGTTCGCGCCTTTATTTCGGAGTTTTCTCCACAAACAGGGCAGCTTGGGTCTTTCAGGACTTCGATGTGGTCAAATTCTGCGGTCAGACTGTTGATCAACACCAATTTCCCGCCCAGTGTTTCACCAATACCGAGAATAATTTTAAGGATCTCCGCAGCCTGCAGCAACCCTACCAACCCGGCCAACACCCCAAAAACACCGCTGTCAGCAGGTAGGGGGATGTGATCAGATGGCGGGGGGCTGCCAAACACACAGCGATAACAGGGCCCGATCCGAGAATCAAACAACGCCATCTGCCCATCAAATCCTTGAATTGCGCCAAACACAAACGGCCGGGCAGTCCGCACGCACAGATCATTGATCAGGTAGCGCGTGGTCAGGTTATCCGTCCCATCCACAAGGATGTCAAAACCCTCAGCGATTTCTTTGGCGTTTTCAGATGTAAAAGCCACAGGGAAAATATCAATCTGACAACAGGAGTTTAAGCCCGTTAAGCGCTGTTTGGCAGCCTCAACTTTCATTTCCCCTACCGTGTTGAAACTGTATAAAACCTGCCGCTGCAAATTTGACAGGCTCACCCGGTCAGGATCGACAATCCCGATTCGCCCGATGCCCGCTGCAGCTAGATAAAGACTGATGGGAGAGCCCAACCCACCAACGCCGATGATCAACACCGACGCTTGCTTTAACTTTCTTTGACCGTCAATGCCAACCTGGGGCAGCAGGATCTGTTTTGAGTATCGGAGTAACTCTGATTGCGAAAAATCTGAAATCATTGCAGAACCTTTGCTGGTCATTCATTTAATGATGAATTTCAGTATATCATAAATGATTTATTGAGCACCACCAACACGCTTCTTAGTATATACGGCCTTCCTTCTTGGAACATGAATTACATTAATAACAAATTGTTTAGTAATTTATAAAACTATATCGTCCCCGCTTTAGGGGAAGCGCCGGGGGTAAAACCCGGAAAACAATTTCTGAAATGTGAAAATTCACCTGATAGAACAAATAAAAAGCAAGGCTGCCAAAACGCAATTTGCACGACTTAACCAGATACTAACAATGGTCCTGGGCGTGCCCATCACCGCCTGGCAAGAGAGGACAAGGTCAGAAAGTGGGGTTACTAATTTGTTCGAAACTGACGTACTATTTTGGGTTTTTGATTCTGACATTCTATAAAAACAACGCCTCCGTTCTATGCAACGGAAGCGTTTGGTAAAAAGCGGGCGATGGGACTCGAACCCACGAATGTCAGCTTGGAAGGCTGATGCCTTACCACTTGGCGACGCCCGCAAGGTTGTATTATTTTACGTCACTCAAATCATTTGGTCAATCAACTGCTCCCTCAACGCTTTCCCTGCAACGCTTTTTGCAGCAGCGCCCTTGTTTTTGCTGGGTCAGCCTGACCGCGTGTCTGGCGCATCACCTGACCCATAAACCAGCCAAACAAACCCTCCTTGCCGCCGCGGTAGGATTCAACCTCCTGCGGATGGGCAGCCAGAACAGCGTCAATTACCGATTGCAAGGCGCTATCATCGCTCACCTGAGACAGGCCCTCCGCTGCCACGATTGCCTGCGGCGGCTGGCCGCTTTGCTGCACCTTCACCAGCAAAGCCTTGCCCGTCGCGGCGTTGATGGTGCCCGCGTCGACCAGCCTGATCACCTCAGCCAGGTATTCGGGAGTGAGGGTCAGCGCATCGGCGCTGAGCCCCAGCTCATTTTGCATCCGCAACACTTCGTTCATAATCCAGTTCGAGAGGATCTTCGGGTCGGTCCCATATGCGGTTAAAGCTGCTTCATAATAGTCTGCGATTGGACGATCTGCGGTGAGGATATCGGCGTCATATTCTGGCAACTGGTAACGGGTCATAAAACGCAACTGTCGCTCAAGGGGGAGTTCAGGCAGGTTTTGAATCACAGCGTCGCGCCATTCGGATGTCAGTTCCAGGGGGAGCAGGTCCGGTTCCCTGAAGTAACGATAATCCGCTTCCGTCTCTTTAGAGCGCATTTTATTCAAACGTTGCCGGGTTTCATCCCAATCCAACGTCCAGGATTCAACCTGCCCACCGGCCTGCACCAGCGATACCTGCCGTTCGATCTCCATGTTGATCGCCGCCCGTACAGCCTCGATCGAATTGACATTCTTGATCTCTGTCTTGGTGTTCAGATAGGTGCTGCCAGCCGTCCTGATCGACACGTTGGCATCACAGCGTAGATGGCCCTTTTCCATGTCAGCTTCGGAAACACCTAGCCAGCGTAAGAGCTGTCGCAGCCGGATCAGGTACTGCGCGGCTTCGTCAGCAGAGCGCAGGTCGGGTTCGGTCACCATTTCCACCAGGGGGACACCGCAGCGGTTGAAGTCCACCAGACGCTGCCCGCCTTCGTACTTGGTCTTACCGGCATCTTCTTCAAGGTGCAGCTTGGTGATGTTCACCCGTCTAACAAACCCACCCGGCATCGTCACATCCAGGTAACCGCCGTCACCCAGGGCAAGGTCAAATTGCGAGATCTGGTATCCCTTTGGCAAATCGGGGTAGAAATAATTCTTGCGGTCAAAATAGGAAACCAGCCGTATCTCGGCGTGCATCGCTGCCGCCAGCAGCGCACCCTTGTAAACCGCTGCTTCGTTTAACACGGGCAGCACACCCGGCAAACCCGCACACACCGGGCAGATATTCGTGTTTGGCGGGTCTTGCCATGAATCGGCTTTGCAACTGCAAAAGATCTTGGTAACCGTGTTCAATTGAATATGGGTTTCCAGTCCGATGACGGCTTCAAAATCTGCCATAAGCCCATCCTTATTGCGGTGTTGATCAGGAACAGCGAGGGGGTTCATCATTCCACCTCCGCCAGCACGCACGGTTTCACAGCCCGCCAATCGGCATCCGCAGTCGCCTGCTCGAAGGCATATCCCGCCCGAAACAGGGTCGCTTCGGCAAAATCGGGTCCAATCAATTGCAGACCCATCGGCAGTCCCTCCGCTGAAAGGCCGCCCGGGATCGAGAGCGCCGGCACACCGGCGTGGTTGGCAGACACCGTCAACTGGTCAGAATACTGCATTAACGTCGAATCGCCGTAAAAATCGCCCATTTTAAAGGCCGGGGTAGGCGCTGTAGGCGTCAGCAGGACATCCAGCCGATATGGCCCATCCGGATCGAACGCGGTTTCAAAATCTGCCCGGATCATGCTGCGCGCCTGGAGTGCACGCTGGAAATACTGCAGGCTGAGCTGCCCGCCGCTCATGTACATCCCCATCAATACACGCAGCTTGGGTTCCAAGCCAAAGCCCTCCGCGCGGGTCAGCCGGTACAACTCGGCCAAATCACCACCGCTTGCCCGGGCACGGTAGCCGTATTTAACCCCGTCAAAACGGTGCAGGTTGGAAGATGCCTCAACCCGGCTGATGACAAAATACGCCGGTATTCCATAAATGCTGTTGGGCATGGGAACGTTTTCTACAATCTCCGCCCCTTCAGCCGCCAAAGTTTCAGCGGCGCGCAGCGTCATGTTACGGATTTCAGCGGGCAGGTCTTCCATAATCGTTTCGCCAGTATCCGGGTCAGGGTAGGAAATCTGCAGATAATCCTTAGAAAGCCCAATGCGCATGCCTTTCACGCCCCGGTCTATACCTGCCAGGTAATCCGGCACAGGAAGCCTGACCGCCGTGCTATCGCGAGTGTCGGCGCCCGCCATCACCGAGAGCATCAGGGCTGCATCGCGCACGTTGCGCGCCAGGGGTCCCGGGCAGTCCAGGGAAGAGGCAAAGGCGATCACTCCATAGCGCGAGATGCGCCCATAGGTCGGCTTGAGACCCACCACGCCGCAATACGCTGCTGGCTGACGGATGGATCCACCCGTATCCGTCCCCACCGAAAGGCACCCCTGCCCCGAAGCCACAGCCGCAGCAGACCCCCCGGAAGAACCGCCCGGCACCCGTGTCAGGTCCCAGGGATTGCGGGTCGTGGGTTTAAACGCCGAAGATTCGTTCGAAGAGCCATAAGCGAACTCGTCCATGTTGACCTTCCCCAACACCACCGCACCGGCATCCTCAAGGCGCTCGATCGCGGTGGCGGTATAAGGTGCCACGAAATTCGATAATATGCGTGATGCTGCCGTGGTAGGCACACCCTTCAGGCAGAAGAGGTCCTTGATGGTAATCGGTACGCCTGCCAGCGCGCCGGCGTCTTCTCCGGAGCTAATCCGGGCATCCACCCGTTCAGCCTTCTGGCGCGCCCGGTCAGCCGTCAGGGTGATGAAAGCGTGTACCTTGGTTTGATCCTCTTGTGTAAGTGGGCCGTAATCCAGCGCACCCGGCCTCCCATCCACCGCAGCAATGCGTTCCAGGGCTGCATCCAGCACGTCAACTGCAGCCAGCTCACCTCGTTGTATTTTATGGGCAATATCAAAAGCAGATTGATCTGTCAGGGACATGGCGTTCAATCCAGTTCTCTGTGAGGGATATCGGGCACAATCAAATAACCGTCTTCCACCTCGGGCGCCTGGTTCAATATTTCTTCAGGGTTTTCAAAGGGCACCCAAACATCCGGCCTGAGGGGTGGACGGGATTCGGCTGTGTATGTCACCCCACGCGGCACCAGGGGTACGTCCACATCCAGGGCAAGTGTTTCTAACTGCCGGATCGCCTTTAGCTGCTGATTGAGTTCCATCCTCAGGTACTCTGCTTCTTCGGGATTAAAGCGAAAGGCAGCCAGGTCGGCTAATTTTGCAAATATTTCAGGGGAGATCTCATCGCGCATAGGCTTAATCATCCATTCTTAATCAGGGCATTTCTAAAATTATATAATACCTTAATTCGTGGAATTGAGCATGCTGAAAGCTGATCGTAGCTGGATCAAACTTGTAAGCCAAATTCCATAATGCCTCATTTCGAAGCGCCAAACATGAAATTCCTTTTCACGACGCGCCATTCACCATTAACTCATTGTATAATAACCCCGTAAACATCACCTATAACTGCGAGGGAATCATGTCTCAAAAACTGAAATGGATCGAAGAAGAACTGCAAAATCTGCAGGATGCTGGCCTGTACAACAAAATCCGCACGCTCAGCTCGCCCCAGGGCGCCTGGCTGGTGGTCGATGGGAAACACGTTCTTAATTTTTGCTCAAACAACTACCTGGGTCTGGCCAATCATCCGCGGGTGGTCGCTGCTGCACAGCAAGCGATGCAGCAGTACGGGCTGGGTCCGGGCGCTGTGCGTACGATTGCCGGCACCATGGATTTGCACCTGCAATTAGAACAACGTATGGCCGCCTTCAAGCGTGTGCAGGACGCCATTACCTTTCAGTCGGGCTTTTCTGCCAACACAGGCTCTATTCCCGCACTGGTCGGAAAGGGCGATATGATCTTTTCCGACGAGCTCAACCATGCCTCCATCATCGACGGCAGCCGCCTTTCGGGGGCAACCATCACCCGTTACGACCACGCCGACCCGGCTGATCTGCAAGCGAAAATCAAAAAGCACGCCGGAAGCTACCGCCGGGGATTGATCATCACCGATGGTGTTTTCTCGATGGATGGAGACTATCCACCCCTGGACAAAATTGCCGATATCGCTGAAGCCCATGACCTGATGCTGATGGTTGATGACGCTCACGGCGAGGGTGTGCTGGGTGAAGGCGGGCGCGGGATTGTGGATCATTTCAAATTACATGGTCGGGTCGATGTAGAGGTCGGCACCTTCTCCAAGGCTTTTGGCGTTGTTGGGGGTGTGGTGGCCGGTAATGCCCGCATCATTGAATGGTTAAGGCAACGAGGACGCCCCTTCTTGTTCTCCTCGGCAGTGACGGTCCCTGATGTGGCTGCAACCCTGGCCGCTATCGATATTCTTGAGGAATCCACCGAGCTGGTCGATCGACTGTGGGCTAACGCAGCCTTTTTCAAAGAGGAGATGTTGAACCTTGGCTTTGATACCGGTAAGACCATGACTCCCATCACCCCGGTTATGCTGGGCGATGTCACCCTGGCCAGGGAATTCAGCCGCCGATTGTACGAGGAAAATGTCTTCGCCATGGCTCTGGGCTTTCCCACAGTGCCCGTTGGCCTGGCGCGCATCCGGGTGATGATTTCTGCAACCCATTCTCGAGAAGATCTTGAACAAGCATTGCAAGCCTTTGCTCGTGTCGGTCGAGATTTGGGCGTGATTGGATAGTCGTTTCGTTTAGCGCCTTTTTAGCATCCACCAGCACACTTAAAAACAAAACGCCCAAACGGGCGTTTTTAAATCGTTACAGAGCGTATCTGTATTACTCGGATCGTTTAGCTGATTTAGGCGCTTTGAAGGGGTCATAATTCGGGTTCGTGCCCGACCAGCAGCAACCCGGTTGAGAAAAACTATTGCATGCTAAACCTCGCGAGCAGCGATGTGCCAGGATGCGCGGCGCTTGCTCCGGCAAAAAAGTCGCCGGGTAGACGATGTCAGCCTCCAAATAAACTTCCTCGCCGGCGTGTTCACAATAAGCGGCCTTAATTACTTTCCAATCTCGATAAGCCATATTTTAACCTCCAAAGGCAGCAAAACAGTTACTGCTAATCTTTATACAGATTATAACACACCCACTTTTGTCTCCAAAATAGCGCTCCTGAACTCTGATGACAAAACTTGGTTTTCTAAGCCAATCAAGATCAGGCGTCCGCGGTTCAATCATGACTTTCATTCACAAGGAAATCAGTGAGGTTCTTTAAACTCCCCATCTATCACCGTACGGGGTTGTTCTTTTATCTTACCTTTTTCCTGCAGCGCCTTTCGGTGTTCTGTAACCACATCCTCCGGGCACAATTCTAAAAACAACGCACAACCCGCCCAGACCACCAACGCATCGTCCAGCGGATTGATCGGTAAAAGATCATAAGGAACCACCAGGTAAATCAATGCGCCAACTGGCAATGCTTTAAACAGGAGATTCACGCGTGAATCGCCCATTAAACGAATGATCAGACGTATGTTTTGGTATAAATCGCTGAAAAACCCTTCTTTTGCCTGGTTCAGTGATCGGTTGTCTTTCATGTTCATCATAAGCTACCTCCTGCAGTCTTTTTAAGCACTTTTAAGCATCAAACGGGTAGGTGAATGTGTAAATTATTCCATCTCGCCACGCGCCGGGCAGCGAAACATACGCTGTCGGCGCCAATTAATCACCGGCGCTGCTAGTTTGCGCAGTTGATATTTTAGCACAATCGGCGCCAGGGGATGCCCGCCCTCCCGATAGTGCACGCGCAGCATCTCCGGCCAGCAGCGATCGTCAGCAGCAATGGTTTTTGCGTCGCCATGCAGTCGAAAACTGGCCCAAACCTGCCCGGGCAGGTAAATCAGTGGCGCTTCTTTGGCCAGACGCACCCACAGGTCATAATCCATGGCAAAATAAAAACTGGGGTCCAGCGGTCCGACCTTTCGCCACAGGTCAGCCCTAAAAAACGATGCCTGCTGGGGAATGTGTACATATCCCCGCCGTAAACGTTGAATATTCGTCTGTGCTGCCGGAAAGCGCCCGATTTCTCGATCCTGGGCATCGATAAAAGTGCAGTCTCCGTAAACCATCGCGGCTTCGGGGTGATTCTCCAGGAATTTCACGGCTTCCATAAGCGCGCCCGGCAAGTAAACGTCATCTGAATTCAGCCAGGCCAGGTACTTTCCGGTTGCTCGAGCAAAGCCTTTGTTGATTGCATCGGTCTGCCCCCTGTCAGGGTTTGATTCCCAGTAAGCCAGACGATCCGCATAGTTCTGGATGATCTCCAGGCTGCCATCCGTTGATCCGCCGTCCATCAGGATATATTCAATATTGGGATAATCCTGGGTCAATACCGATTCGATCGTCCTGGGCAGATAGCGTGCTTGATTAAAGGAGGGTGTAATGATGCTGATCGTTGGTTGCATGAAGTCTATGACCTGGGTTGAAACCATTAAGTGGGGGAAATCCGTTCCCGTTGTTTAATCGCCATAATTATACTGGAGTTTCACCAAAGTCCATAATGGTTACTGTCCACTTTCAACATGCAAGCAAGGCCTGGTCAGACCCACACAACTTGCCATCGGTAAAAAATTCTTTCAAGGTGTTTCAATAAACCGTCATCCATCACTGTTTTCCATTGAACAGGACGATGTGTTATAATTTTAGCCGTCTCTAAAGGAAAAACAATCAATGGAACCAAACAATCCTCAAGATGAATTTTACCCGATCCAGACCATCAATCACCTGCTCAATAATTGGTGGAAAATTGTCCTGTGGGCGGGGATCTTTGGCATATTGGGCCTGGCTTTCTCATATCTCAAACCTCCAAAATACGAGGCAGAAGCCATTTTTTCTTCAACGATCGATTACAGTCAAATCAACTTCGCAAACCTTGTTGGCGAGAGAGGGCAACCCCTGGAAATGACACAGTATGATCTTGACCTGGCGCTCTCGTCAGTCCAAAGGATCATCTACCAGGTGAGGAACAATGCTCTCGCCTATGCGCAATCGCTTGATCCAAACCTCGAAGCCGGCACTTTCGGAAAAAACATGGCTGTTGAAAGGCTGCATGACCGCTGGTATCTCCGCTTCCGTCACGAAGATCCCCAAATCGCCCAATCAGTGGTCAATTACTGGGCTGAAATCACAATGAGCCAATTAGAACAGGAACAGGCAGACAACAAAATCGAGCCATTTGTGCTGTCGAGCTTGATTGCACAGGCCAGCTTACCCAATCGACCCCTTTACCAGAACAGGAATACCCTGGTATTGGCCGGGACAATCATCGGGTTGTGCCTGGGGATTCTGCTGGTCGATATGCGCTACCGCTTTTTCACAAGCGCTAAACAAGGTTAATCAAAAACCATGCTGTCTCGGATCACCAGCAACCGGTTTTACCAGGGCCTCTGCACCCTTCTTCTCGCCCTGGTATTAATTGGTCTGCCATTAACAAGTGTGCCATTTCTTACCCGGATAACCGGGTCACTGGTGGCGCCCTTTTCAGCCCTGCCCTTGTTCGGCCTCGTCCTGATCTGGTTGATCCCTTATTTACTCCGCCATGGTTCCTTCCCCAAAGATATGATGGCCATTTTCTATTTTATAATCGTTGCCGTCATCAGTTCAGCTTCTGCATATTTCCTTGATGGGTTTTATGTGCGCGACAGAACTTTTTTCGATCAAAGCCTGCGGGCTCTGCTCACATTAGCGATTGGGCTCAGCTTCTATGCCACCCTGTCTGCCTATCTGCGCCAAAGATCGGCGCTACAGCAAGCTGTGTTATTCATTTATATCGGCGGCATGGGGTTGATCCTCTGGTCGGTGATGGAAATTATCGTCTTACATCGTTCTGGCAGTGTACAAAATTTCCCTGCCTGGCTGACCCACATCAAATCTGTGCTTGTTTTTCAACAGCCAGGCATGCTTTTCACCAATCGATTAACGGCGCTGGCTTACGAACCTTCGTGGTATGTGCTGATTTTCACCCTGGTGCTCCTCCCCTTATGGTTATCCGCCGTCTTTCAACGAAAATCACTTTTTTCAATCAAGCTGTGGCGATTTATTGTTGAAGATGTTTTGTTATTAGCGGGGATGACCGTCTTTATGTTCAGTTTTCCTCGTATCGGTCTGCTGGCATTGATTGTGATGCTGCTCTATTTTGGAATTCAGTTGACCAGACGGCTGTTTGACAAAATTAATACCTGGCTGATCAACCACAAGAGGTTCAAAGTCAGTGACACAACCCTGTTCCGAACGGGTTTAACCCTCGCTTTAATCACTCTGACACTCATCATTCTGATCAGTGCAGCAGCGATCTTCATCAAAATCGCCAGCCAACAAGATGCCCGTTTTCAACTGATCATTGACCTGTTTTCGACAAACACATTAAAGAAACTGCCCACCTCTGAAACAGACATTATCCTGTTTTCACGTGGATTAGCCTTCATGGAACGCACCATTTATTGGTTTGGGGGGTGGAGGATCTTTGCTGATTATCCCTTTGGCGTTGGTTTGGGCAACGCTGGTTTCTACATGATTGATCGAATCAACAGCCTGGGTTATGGGTCTTTTGAAGTGCGCAATATTTTATACCAGTCGGTTTCCTTGATGAACACCAAGTCTTTATGGATCAGACTGCTGGCAGAAACAGGCTTTATTGGATTGAGTGTTTACTTAACCTGGCTGTACCTGCTGTGGCGAAACAGCACGTTCATTCAAAAAAGCGATGACGCCCTCCTGCAAATAGTGGGGATGGCTGGAAAATTCTTCATCCTGGCATACCTGGTAGAAGGATTCAGCGTCGACACTTTTGCCTTCCCCTATCCCTGGGTTACGGCAAGCTTGATTTCCGCAGGTAGCCTGATTATGCGCAAAGAAATCCAGAGCAGACGACCCCTCCACGCTGACTCTGCAAAACGGTAGTCTTTTTAATTTCTTTTATGAATGCGGTGGTTTACCTCAACAGAAATATCAGGAAACCATCACCCTCTTCAAAAATGGGGTAATTTTCCAGCAAGATTTCCTTCACATCAGCCTGGCGCTCAAATTCAGCAAAATTCGTGACCAGGAACAACTCTCTTCCTTCCAGGGCTTCTGCAAATAACGCGTTTTTATCGAGGTCCATCCCTGCCAATTCTCGCATCCCAAAATCACCCATCGACATCCAATTTTTCGTTGGTTTCCATCCCCAATATGCCAGGCGATACCCATAATCGGGGGTGATGGAAATTACCGAATAATCTCGCAGTTTCTCACCCAGGGCAGCGTAAAAACCCGGCTGGTCGTGATACCTGGCGTGCTTGAGGTTCATTCTTGCGTCCCAGAAATTAAATGCCATCCAGAAAAACGTCAGCCCTGTGAGCACAGCCAGCCCAAAAGTCTTTTTGCCGGGCAATTTTTCGATCAACACAGCCGCACAAGCAGCCAACCCAATGCCTATTACGGGGGTCAATGGGATTTGATAGTAATTATGGGTAACAATATGATATGAAAAAACCATGCCGTACAGGAAATAGCCCACAAAGATGCTCAAAACCATGACCCGATAGGGTTTGTTTTTAATCACCAGAGCTCCTGCAATGCTGAATAAAAAGAATTCAATCCCCAGCGTGCTGTTGATCACATCTTTCCATTGCAGATAATGAAAGGGGTCTTTCAACAAATCAGGAAATACCCTAAAGCTGGTTTGATTTTGCAGAAAACCGGAGATGTACATCCCATCAATATGATAAATCAATGCCGGCAGGACAGCTAACCCCGCGATGAGAAGCACCTGGCGATTGGTCAGGGCCTTGATCAACTTTTGATCCGTAACCACAATCGCGATCAAAGCTGGGGCAACAAAAAAGACAGCCGGCGACTTGACATAGATTGCCAAACCCGCCGTGATGCCGGCAATCACCGCATTGAGCCAATTCTTGTTCTTCGACCACCTGACGATTGTCCACCACGAGAAGATGATCGCAGCCGTCATCAATGACTCCGGCTGAAATGAACGGCTCGCATAGAGTGGGAAAGGCATCACCATATAATAAGCTAATCCGAGAATCGCACCTTTTTCTCCGACCAATTCACGCATTAAGCAAAACAAGCCAATCCCACCTATCGTCCAAAAGAAGATCGATAAAAACCTGGGGATTCGTAAATCATCCGTGCCGAACAGGCGGTAACCCCATGCTGATAAGCGTTCCATAATCGGCGGTTCAATTTGGCCTTCTGATTTCCACTGGTGGACAGCCAGCTCCCGCTGTTCAGGCGGTGCATCCTCCAAACCCTCATAATACATACCCCTGGCAATCAACATCGAATGCAGTTGCCGGGTCGGATGAAAATCCAGGGGTGGGTCGTCAAAATCATAGAAGCGCCCCACCAGGCCAAAGAAAAACACCAGGGCAAGCATTAACCAGACCCAATATCGATGCTCCTGAAAAAATTTGTGTCTCCTGGGTTTAGTTTCCATTTTTGATCTGCTGCTTTCTGTCTAAATGAAATGCTGTTTTCGTTTCTCTAAATAACGGTCTCTCAAGGCGTTGAGCTTTAATGGGCTCAGCAGTGCGAAAGCAACCCGCCGCCAATCTTTGACGACGACAGACGGATTTTTAACAAAAGCCCTTCCATAAGCTCTGAGTGCTGCTGCGGGTTGATCTGCATTGAGTAAATAAAAAGCATTCAACCGGTGTGCGCCCGCCAAAATATTTTTTTCGTTTTCAGCGTACAGCTCGGCAAAACGGTCATCCTGCTGCATCCATTCTGCCAGTCGATATGCTTCTTGACCAAAACCTTCAGCATGGGCGACATTTTTTGCATCAGCATGCACCCTGGCTGCCGCCCATACCTGATCGTGAACATAATAGATTTTTGTCAGCAGTCCCATGCGCAGCCACAGGTGATGATCTAACAGGTAATGATAAGATCCATCCAGGTAACCCGCTGCATCCAGCGCAGATCGGCGAAAGAAAACCCCCGGCTGCCCTAAAATGTTGAAAGCCATAAGATCCTTTAACCCCCAGTGGTCATAAGACATGCGGTTAAAAACCTCACCCTCCGTATCGATCGAATCAACATCACTGTAAACCAATCCAACTTCAGGGTATGCTTGAAAAATGGCAACCGCCCTCTCAATGGCATGCGGGCGGTAAACATCATCCGAGTTGAGCCAGCCGACGATTTCACCCCTCGTCCGTTGAAATCCCTTATTAATCGCATCAGCCTGCCCCTCATCCGTTTCAGACATCCAGCCTGTAAGGCAGTTAGCATACTTCTGGATGATCTCCACGCTGCCATCCTGCGATCCCCCGTCGATGACCCAGTATTCCGTATGGGGATAATCCTGGTTGATGACGGACTGAATGGCGCTTTCAAGAAACTGGCTCTGATTGAACGAAGGTGTGATGATCGAAACAAGAGGTTTCTCAGCCATGCTCATTTCCCAAAATACTGATCAAAATCAACCTTGGGGAACACCTGCAGTTTTCCACCGACGGTGGCATCCAACACCTGGCGACCATCAGCTAAAAACGCCTGGTGTGCCATTTTATAAGCCACTTCCGATGTCTCCAAATCGGGGAGTTGCCAGCGAAACCCCTTGCCAAAATATTGTGGGCTGAAATGATTGGGGTCATCCCCTTGGGATTCAACCGTCTGGTTGGGCTTCCCCTTTGATGAGAAGCTGTGATCCACCCCGATCAACACCACCGTTGAAAAACCCATGTGGTAAGCCAATTGCAGGGCGGTATAGGTTACTGTTGCGCCTTCCCACACGCGCTTGCTGACATCCTTAGCAAATTTCGGGCTGGTGTACGTTGTATAGAGGAAATGCAGGTTGTCCTGGGGCTCAAGCCAGCGATGGGCGCGCCAGGAAATAAACGCAGGGATGGGTAAAGCCATGATCTCATGGGCACACTGCTCAATCACCAGGTCATTTACCGAAAGAAAATAAGAGGTCGTAAAGCCCCACTCTTCCCAGGCAAGGTAGATCCGATTCAATCCAAAACTGTATTCATCCCTGATTTTCTGTATGTCGGTTTTATTCAAGCTGGGGCCATTGCCGATGATTACACACCGTTCACCCTTGTGAATATCTTTGAGTGCGCGTAGTTTCAGGATGCTGTCGCGCCGCCAGGGATGCAGGGTCGCCTCCACACGACCCGGGATCCTTTGGATCCCATCCCAGCTCGACCTCCCAAACTGCCACACACGATTTGGTACGATCCGTTTGATCAATGCTTTCGGGTTCATTCTGTACTCAATCGACAGGTTGCACCGCCATCGACGATCATCGCCTGCCCGGTCATAAATGATGACTGTTGATTATCAGCCAGGAAATAAATCGAGCGGGCAATCTCCTCGGGTTTGCCAACCCGCCCGTTGACCGTCTTGCGAGCCAAATTTTCCAGCCGGTCAATGATTGTGCCTTCACCAACATGGCCGCGGCTTAAGCCCGCACGCAGCATGGGTGTATCCACGGCTCCGGGCAGGATGGCATTGACACGGATTTCATCGGGTGCAAACTCGATCGCCATCGCGCGGGTTAATGCCAGCAATCCGCCCTTGCTGGCTGCATAGGCGGAAATATCCGCTGAGGTAACAACAGCATGCACCGACGAGACGTTAACAATGGCGCCTCCCTGAACTTTGAGCAAGGGATGCGCCAGCTTGGCGCCTAAAAACACCGAACGCAGGTTGGATGCCATCACCAGGTCCCATTCTTCGGCAGTCGTCTCTAAAAGCGGTTTTGCGATCTGCAGGGCAGCGTTGTTTACCACAGCGTCCAACCGATCAGTAAAGGCTGATACCTGTCGATAAATATTTTCGATTTGCTCGGGCAGTGAGATATCCGCCTGGATATACATCCCGTCTTCCGGGAAGCCCGCGTACTTCGGTTGGCGATCGACGCCTATCACCCGCCAACCTTGTTCAGCAAAGACGCTTACCGTAGCGCGGCCAATACCCCCTGCCGCGCCGGTAATGAGTAAGGTTCTGGTTTTTGTTTCAGACATGATATTCTTCCTGACCAACCCGGTTTACATGGTCTATTTTCAATCGTTGTTCTGTATTTTCAAGCTGCAGATTTTTCTTTGAACGCATCAAGCCGACCTGCATCCATTGCGAGACCTTCCAGTAAATTCCTGATCGTGTTCCAGTGCACCCGCTCCCAAAACAGGGGGCTCGAATTTGAATTATGCGGCGCCAGCATCACCTGTTCCATATACCGCAAGGGGCTGTCCGAGGGCAGGGGTTCAATTTCAAAGACGTCCAGGGCAGCACCGCGCAGCGCATTCCTTTGCAAAGCGGAGATCAGGGCTGATTCTTCCACAATTGGGCCGCGGGCGGTGTTAATGATCACAGCTCCCGGTTTGCAAAGAGAAAGTGTCTCTGCGTTGATCAGGTGATAACTGGTCGGGTTCAGGGTGCAGTTGATGCTGATATAGTCTGCTCGAGACAGCAAATCATCTAAATCGATCATTTCAACCCCGTATTCCAGCAAGAAATCCGGTTCAATCTCAACGATGTCATTGCCCAATATCTTCATCCCGAATCCCCGCGCCCGCCGAATGACCGCCTTACCGACATGACCCACACCAATAACGCCCAGGGTGCTCTCTGCCAGGGTTCTACCAATAATTTTCTCCCATGCTCCGCTTTTTACCGCTGCATCCAAACGCGTGAGGTACCTTGAAAAGACCAGCATATAGCCGATCACACTCTCAGATACCGGTACGGTAAAGGCGTTGGGGGTATTGCAAACCGCCACGCCCAGTTCATCCGCTGCAGCTCGGTCAATCGAATCGATGCCCGTTCCCCACTTAGAGATCACCTTCAGTCGCGGCAGACAGGCTTCAATCACCCGCCGGGTAAAACGATCATCACCGCAGATCACGCCATCGAACGCCCCGGCATGAACAAGGATTTCCTCCTCGGAAAGGCGTTCGTTGACCGTCGGTGTGATCAGGTCAAGGTCGAAGGCTTCCAGAACAGGGCGAAAGCGCTTCATTTCAGGCAGCATATAGGGCGCAGAGATTAAAACCGTTTTCATAGGCAAATTCCTTATAGAATAATTCAATGGGTAAAAAATATAATCTCACTCGCCATGTATCTGACGATAGAGCATATCGGTAATGATAAAATCCAGTTCATCATCGATATCCTGGGCTTCACGGGCAGGGATTTCGAACATCAACGGGCGCTCACCCAGCCGGTTACGGCGGTTAATCAGGGTATGACGTTCGAAGATGTACACACAGGAATTTTCTTCGTAAATAGGCGGCAGGTCCTGGGTGCGCAAGAGGATATTGGGGTTATGGTTGATGGGTCTCCCAAGCTGATCCCACAAACGGGTTTGATAACGCGTGACCCCAAACAATGAATCATATTCAGGGATGGCATCTAAAAAAGCCTGGATGGCTGCTGAAATCGTTTCAGGCCGCAACAGGGGGTTGGTTGAATGGGTTTGCAGATAAAATTCGGCTTCGATTATGCTGGTATCGTGAATCAGGATCTCGTTCATCGGAACCTGGTCTCCCCTTAAATGCTCCGGTCGAGAGATCACTTTTACGTCGGGAAAATGATCCTGCAATCCGGTGATGATTTCTAAACTGTCGGTATCGACCACGATCGCCGCAAGTTCGGGAACCTTCAGCAAAGTATTGATAATGTGGTGAAAAAGCGGCTTTCCTGCCAGGAGGCGGTAGTTTTTCCCGGGCACCCGCACCGATTCATGACGCATGGGCACCAATGCAATTATTTTTTGAGTCATAAACTTGCCTTTAAATGTGTAATTTTCTCGCCTGTTATTATAACCCGGAATCAGACAGGTTGATGCTATTATGCCTGTTAGGGCATCTGTGCATAATAAGCCCACTCCGAAACAAAGCAGGCTGTAAGGCGCAATTGATTGTTCTTTACGCTGATATTTTGGAGGATTATGATACTCACGCCTCTGACAGTAAGAAATCACCACCCTGCAGCAATCCTTCAGAGATCGCTTTTAACGTCGGTGACTGTTCGGGCAACAAATCCTGCGGGCTAAAGTCCTTCAAGCGCACAAAGCCAGGCCAGATGCCATCCGGCTCTAAAAAGTAGTCAAAGGGCAGGGATGTGCGGAATAGTTGAAAATAGAGAAAGCGCCTGGCATTGAGCCGATGCGCTTCTGGCACACTGACCTTTTCTGAGGTTAAAAATTCCTCCAACTGAGCTACATATTCAGCCTGGGTTTGAGGAAAGAAAACCGTATCCAGTTGAGTGAACCGGGCTTTGCCGGCGCACAGCACCGGCGAACCCATGATCGCAGCCTCCATGCCGATGGTGGAATTATAGATCATGACAAATTTTGCTCTCTGGATCATTTCATAGGAGCTGAAGTACTCATCCGGCTTCACAAAGACCACATTTGGCAAGCTGTCAACGCCCCGCTCCTGTACCCATTCCGCCACACTTTCCTGGCTGGCTTTGCCGGGCCGCGATTCATCCGGATGGGCCCGGATGACAAATAATGTCTGCGGATGGGCCTTGATGACCTTCAGAACCTTATCCAACCAGGAAAACATATCCCTAAAAATCACATTCGCGTGAGGTTGGCTGGTGTCAAAGATCACATTAGTAAAGATTGGAACCACCTGTGTAAAAGATTCCATCCGTTTGACCAGGGTCTCATCCAGGCGGGTCATCTCCGGCCAAAATTGGACACCGGCCATACTGAAATCGCCTTTAAAGCGCTTGGAGAGATACTCATCCAGTTCTGCTTCTTGTGCAGGAGTTAGTTGAAAACCTTGCGGGATGTCAACATCGTAAGCTGTCGCCTCACCTTCGGTAAAGAAAACCGAGAAGGGGCGCATACCCACCTCATGTGAATACACCGGCACGCCACGTTGTCGCGCCACCCAGCGGGCAGAAGCCTCCGGGAATAGCATGCCGTTAAACACAACCACTGCCTGCGGCGATTCTGTGATCACCTGCCAGTCGAATTGCAGAGCCACTTTATAAGCAGAAAGAATGAAATAACGGTAAAGAACACGGGTAGGTTCGTCATCGATCAGATGGTGACGGCGTAATACCCAGCGCATGGAAGGCACGCACAGGTCGCCCAGGGGGAAGTCCTCATACCGAAAATGGCGTAATTTATCCAGGTTTGTATTTTGTAATTGTTTAGCCAGTTCCTCACTGGATGTGGTAATTAACCTGCTGACCTTCGATTGGTGATAGATGATTTTCGATTGCGTCACACACGAATGGCATGGCGGTAGTTGATAAACATCGGTTCGATCTGTTCCCTGGACACACCGAGGCATCCCCTGATAACAAACAAAATTAATCACCCGCACCCCTTGCATACGCAAGGACCAGCCGGTCAGCATGGCAAAGGCAGCATTCAAGCTTAAACCGCTGATACGGGTTGATGCATTAAACGAAAGAATGGTCTTCGTTTCATCGGGCTTCGGGGCTGCCTTAGCCACCTGAGTTGCCATCTGACGGATATCCTGATTGATCTTCCGTCGTAAAAAGCGGTCAGCCAGGAATTCTTGAGACTGCTGAAAAAATGTCATACAGAAACTCACATCTCTAAGTGCTGTATTTCCTCAGCTTTTTAAGGATCGATTGTTCGCTGTCGTACACATGCTTTACGCCATCTCCCAGGGCTTTTTCCGTCACCCGGATGTATTTGACCAGTGTACGCATCCCCTGCGGCTCAACCGAAGCTGCCTGGTCTGTGCCCCACATCGCCCGGTCGAGAGTCACATGGCGTTCTACCAGGCAGGCGCCCAAACCTACGGCAATGGCTGATGTTACCAGCCCCACCTCGTGCCCTGAATACCCGATTGGGCAATCAAACGCTTCCTGCAGGGTTTGAATCATCTTCAAATTCAACTCATCCGGCGGGCAGGGATAGCTGCTGGTGGTATGGCAGATGAGCAGTTTGTCCAGGCCCAACACATCGACCGCTGCTTGAATCTCTTCCATAGTGGACATACCGGTCGATAGGATAGCTGGTTTCCCGGTATCTTTAACAGCCCGCAGCAGTTCATGGTCCGTCAGCAAAGCTGAAGGGATTTTGTGCGCCGGGGGGTTATAGGCATCAATGAAGGCCAGGGATTCAAGATCCCACGAGCTGGCTAACCAATCCATACCTAATGACTTGCAATAAGCATCAATCTCATCAAATTCATCCCGCTCAAATTCCACCTTGTAGCGGTAATCTAAATAAGTGATATAGCCCCAGGGGGTGTCGCGCATCTGGTCTTTCTGATGATCAGGGACGCACACCGCTGGCGTGCGTTTCTGGAATTTCACCGCATCAACGCCGGCATCAGCCGCCGCTTTGATCAATTCCCTGGCAATTTCAACCCGGCCGTTATGGTTGATGCCAATTTCTGCTATGATATAGGTGGGGTGACCATCGCCTACCAGCCTGGTTCCAATTCGAATCTCTCTGTTCATATATGCTCCCTTAAACCTGATTACGATCGGAGAGGAAACTGCCGATCAATTGCATATCACATTGTTCAGTACACTTGATCCCCGGCGTCAGGTCAAAATGATCCATGCGGAATTGCCTGTACTTCTCGCCATTCCAGATGTCATATAACGATTCAACTCCCGCATCACCCAGGATGATCTCATTATTAAAATCTTCCACACATTCCGTACATTCGCCGTTTGACTTAACAGTCATTGAAGACCATGGGAACTGGCAGAATTCAATCCAGTGTATGGATTGAGTCTGCTGTTTGTTGTCCTCATACCATTGCTGGTCCTGGCTCTTCAGGTACACATACACATCACAGCCATCGAAAGCTTCCTGCAAGCGCTCGAATTCATCCTGCTGCCAGGGTTTATTCAAGTTGATCATTGTGATAACAATCTCGGTCTGGAAATTTCGCTGGGCTTTATAATCCAGCAATTTTAAGATGTTTCGGTAAGATTCAGTGAAATTAGAAGCCTGACCGCGCACTTCCTTATGACGCAGGTCGTCCACGCTCTCAATCGAATATTTGATATAACCCAATCCGTTTTCAAAGGTCTCCAGGGTGCGTTCCATGTTGATATTAGCCGGGTTGCAGGAAAAGTAAGATTCCAATCCTCTTTCCGTCATCCACTGCACGTACTGGGGCATGTTTTTATCCAGCAACGGATCGCCATAGCCATGCAGGACGATCACCCGTGGAATCACGTATAAAAAGAAGTGATTCTCGCTCATATCATCCTTATCAATGCCATAGTTGTGCTTGACAAAGGCTTCCCATTGCGCCAATTGTTCCGGAGTAAAGGGCTTTAGCTGATCGATGACGCGCTTAAACAGCTCGGGCGTCATGGTTTCGATCGGGCGAGTCATCATGGTGGTGCGGGGGCACATCTCACAGCGCATATTGCAGGCATTGGTGGTTTCAATATTGTAAACCACCGGTTCAGGGTTGCGAAAGGATTCAAACGTTTCCAGCAGGGTTTCACGCGGCATCCTTTCTCCGCCCATTAACCGATACTTAAGGTCATATACTTTCATATAAAAATCAATATCAATCATTTATGCTCCAATACATAAAACTCAAACAATCGGGTTCACGTCAAAAAGGCCTGACACCCAGATGATCCATGATCAAATCGCACAACTCCCTCACAGCGCCCTTTCCACCGGGCGCGGAAAGTACCCGATCAGCCTTCCTGAGCACCGCAGGATGCGCGTCGACAGGCACAGCCGTAAAAGCCACCTCGGGAAATACCGGCAGATCATTAATATCATTGCCCATAAACACAACCTGTGAGTGGTTGAGCTTTTTATCGGCGATGATGTCACGAATGGCGCTGACTTTATCCTGCACAGCTTGCAGCACCGGCAATTTCAACTTTTTGCAGCGCGCGGCCACTACTGGATTGGTCTCTTTGGAAAGCACCATCACTTCAATGCCCGTCAGCCTGCGCAGGATTTCAAGTCCCAGGCTGTCCGAGCGATTGGAAGCCACCATTTCCTTGCCATCTTCATTGACCCACACCCGGTTGTCGGTTAACACGCCGTCAAAATCAAGCACGATCAATTGAATATCTTCAGGCAAATGCCGGCGCTGATTGGCAGGGTCGACCATTGTCAGTTCGCGGGTATTGTTCAACACGAGCTGTTCAGCCGTAGGCCAGTCGGAGGGTATGTCAATGTCAACGGTATAGCGTGGGTCTATCATCAATGGCAGGATTGTATTGCCGGTCATCGAGTGCTTTTGAAGCACGGTCTTTGCCCGCAATGCATCGATATGCCCGGTCTGCCAGTACACATCTGGCAGGGCTTGCCGCGGGGCGTTGTAGGCTTCAGGAATGCCCTCAACGCCCAGTAAGGGAATCATTTTCGGTGTTTCGCCATCAAGCGTCCACATCTTGAAAGGGTTCTGCCCGGCGGGGACAACGCCGCGCACACTGTCCGCCCGGGGGTGTTCCAGCAGCAGACGGATCGCCTGGTCAACACAGTCCAGGGGTCGGATTGGCGAGGTCGGTCGCAGCCACACCACGATCTCCGGGTGATAACCCTCATGTTCAGCCAGCCAATCCAGGCAGTGCTGCGCAACCGGTAAATCCAGGGTGTCATCCCGAGAAAACGGTTCAGGGCGCAAAAAAGGCGTTTCTGCGCCGTAGTGACGCGCCACCTCGGCGATCTTCTCATCGTCAGTAGAGACAATCACCCGGGTGACCAGCTCGGATTGCAAGCCAGCAATAATACTATACGCAATTAACGGAAAGCCAGCAAAATCCTTGATGTTTTTCCCCGGGATGCCCTTAGAGCCGCCGCGCGCCGGGATGATTGCCAGTATATCAGGTTCCATTACCATGCAGTATACCCTCCATCTACGATCAAATTAGCGCCGGTCATGTAACTTGATGCATCAGATGCCAAAAACAAGATGGCTCCATTGATCTCATCGATGTCTGCCATGCGTCCTAAGATTGCTTTCGCAGAATAACGGCTCGAAAAATCATCATCATGCCCATTAAAGATGCCGCCTGGCGTCAGGGCATTAACACGAATGCCTGTACCCGCATAATAAGCTGCCAGGTAACGTGTCAATCCAAGTATCCCGGCTTTGGTGACCGGGTAATCAACGGGTTTGAACTGCTGGTGCCCGTCCACCTGGGGGTAAATGCTCTGGTCTGCGCCTGCCAACCCATAAATTGACGAGATGTTGATGATCACACCCGAACCCTGCTGCAGCATGCTCTTCACGGCTGCCTGGCAACTTAGAAAAACACCGGTTAAATTGACCTCCAGGGATTTCTGCCAGGCCTCGAGGGCATAATTTTCAAACGCGTTAGCCGATTGATCGCCCAGGTGCTGCGGGTCAAATTTCGGATCGAGGGCAGCACAGTTGACCAGCACATCCAGCCGCTCATATTCTGAGAGGGTATGTTCAACCATGCCTGCAACCGAACCAGGATCGGTTACGTTGACCTTTATCGCAATCGCCGGGATTTGGTTGGCGCGTAATTCTCGGGCATGTTCGGAGGCTGCACCGAAATCGATATCTGCAATGACAACCCGCGCCCCCGCTTCACCCAACGTGCGCGTAAATTGCCGGCCCAGCAAACCAACACCTCCCGTTACCAGCACCGAACGTCCTTCTAATGAAAACTTATCAAAGATCGTCAAATTACATTCCTTGTTCTGACTGACAAATCATCGATGGGTATTATACCTTCGGGTTAGTAATTGGCGACTGCAGCGCAAACTGTGCAGCCTTTTCTTGGTTCATTCCTTTTTACAGTAATGAATTGGCTATTGAAACAAATCAAGCGTCTCACCCAGCGCGGCTGCTTGATGGACAGCCGTGGTGAGGTCTAAAGACCTGATCCCATCCGCCAGGCTGCACCGAGATGCTTCCTGCCCGCTTATCAGCGCCAGAAAATGGCTCATCTCTGCCAGAAACAAATCGTTCCGTTCAAAATCCGCCGGTGGCTGAATATCGTCCCAGCCTCCCTCATTAACATAATAAACCCGGGCTGCCCCGCTGGTGTTATCCCAGTGGATTAAGCCTGCAGTGCCGCTGATCTCCAACCAGTGCGTCGGTGGCTGCTGAAAAAAGTCCAGATGAACCGAGCCGATCACGCCGTTCTCAAAGCGCAGGGTGATCTCAGCCAGGTCTTCCACGTCGATCTCAAGGTCAGAGACCCGATCAGTGACGGCAAACACCGACCGCACTTCGCCAAACAACCAGCGCAGGTAATCCAGCGGGTGACAGAGCGTGTTGATCACACCACCTCCCAGGTCGGCTCTGGCTGCATATCCCTGGCGGTAGTCCTCCCAGGGATGCCAGCCTGGCAGATACTCGCCCCAATGAGCGCGGAAATGGAGCGGGCGCCCAATGCCACCGGCATCCAGAATCGTCTTCACCCGTTCCAATACCGGATGAAAACGGAATTGAAACCCGACCAGGGTTTTGATCTTAGCGGCGTCTGCCAGGGATTGCAGCCTTTCAACCTCCAACCCCAGTTGAGGTGCGACGGGCTTTTCAATCAACAGATGGCACCCAGCCTGCGCGGCTGGGATAGCCACATCCAAATGCAGCGCAGTCGGGTTGGCTACAATCACAGCATCAGGATGATGCGCCAGGGCTGCTTTGAGGTCCGTCTCAACCGGAAACGGTGCCAGTTCATCCTCTGGCAGCGTGCTGCGGTGCGTGCGGTACAGCAGAATATCCTGTTCACCCAGGGAAACCAGGTTGCGCAGGTGTCGCCTGCCAATTGAGCCCAAACCTGCAATTAAGAATTTCATATTTGCTTCCCAGTTTAAAACATAAATCTTGTTGATCGCAGCCGGGTCAATTCAGCCAGTGGTAAAACCGATTGACAATTTTCTGTAGAGCATAACGGATCAAGCGTACATCAGCCAGGCGCTGCATCAAACCCCTGGTTCGGGGTTTTACAACCTGCACTGCCGAAGAGAGTCCCGTCTGCGCAGCCAGCGCCGCCATCTCCTCAGAAAGGGCATTCCCCATCAAGCGCATGGTTTGCTGGCGAGTACAAAGCCGCAGATACCCCTTGGCATCCATCAAATCATCCATCTCCACCATGCGCCCCATCACGTGTTCACCCCAGCCTGTGGGCAGCATCTCCGCCAGGACTTCCTGCAGCACAGTCTTGGGGCACACCATCTGGAAGTGATGTGCAGAAACCCAGGCTTCAAGCCCATCATAAGCAACGATGATGTCCTCAATCCCGTCCACTTCAGCCTGGTAGACCTCCCAGGTGCGACCGCTGTTTTCGATATACTCTTCCTCCCATTTGTGGGGCATTAGCAAACCGCGCTGAACGATCAAGCCGGATTTTTCGACAAAATTTACGGTGCTTGACGAGCTCATTGCCACACGCTGCCGAATATAAAAACCCGTCACCGCGCCCACATTAGGAAAGGTATCGATGATTTTCAGGTGTTCGCCCAGCCAACCAGGCAGGTGAAAGACATCATCATCCGTATACGCTACGATCTCTCCAGGGGCTATGTCCACAATCATCCGCAGAGCGTTCGGCTTGCCAACATTCTGTTTGGAAAGCAGCAGGTAATCGATGGCGCCCTGTTCGTACAAGGATTGAAGATATGCCACCATTTCAGGGCAACTACCGTTATCAAAAACAAGCAGGTCATAAGACTCGTGAGTATTCGCCAGTATGCTTTCAATGGTCGCCCGGGTTACATCCAGGCGGTGTTGAAAATAACCCGCCTGGTATGGCGCATAAACCAGCACCGCTACTGTCGTGCGCGCCGGTGAAAAATCAAGGGTTTTTCCGCGGGAAGGATTAATGCCAATACGAGCCATTGATTACTCTCTGTTCATTGATCATCTTCAGTTCGCATTACGATTTTTAAGTTTCTCTGCCAACCACCCCCGCACCTCACCGTAGGCTTTTACCGGGTGAAACAGCGCAAAGAATAACCAGCCCAAAAAGCGCGAATGCAACCGGATAAGGGGGAAAATCTCCACTTCACGCCAGAAACCGCTCCAACCCAGGCGTTTTCGTTGCAACCTATCTGCGTTCAGCACATGTGTGACATCATGAAGCGTGAAAATTGTGCGCCGCCCACCTCCCAGCCGCACATTGACGCCGGTCTCCGGTTGGTAATAATGTTTCAGCCCGCCCGGCAGGTGGCGATAATCATGGTTCTGATGCACAATGGTCACCACCTCTGAAAGGTCAATCACCGGCCAACCCTTCCAACGCGCCCGGTAAATCATCCAGTTGTCCCATCCCGCTCTACCAACCGCAAAATCCGGGATGTCTTGAAAGCACGCCCGGGGGAACACAAAATAATCGCTGCCAGTTGGTCGGTGCAAAACACCCTCTTCGCGGATGCCCGCCAGCAATGCCTGGTCCCAGCCTTCCGAAAAATCCATGGGTGCATCAATATCCATATCCCAGCGCTGACCCACAGCCAAAAAGTGTTCTTTTGCGCCTGAAAGTCGCCGAACCGCACCCAGTAAGTCCGGCAAGAAGAGAATGTCGGCATTGGCATAGACCAGGAAAGGGGTTTCACTCACCCCGCGCGCGAGGGCAAAAATCGAACTGATCAGCGGTGTTCCTAACTCGTTGCAGCGCACATTCGAGAGATGCAGCAGCCCCAATTCCTGGCAGTACTCCGCAATCCCGGGCTCATCTCCGATCACAACCACCTCGACCTCATCGCCCAGCGCCTGCCAATTTCGCAGCATATTGCCCTGAATCATCCGGATATGCGGGTCAGTGAAGGGTTTGGGGGCGGTAAACAGGGTTAACAGTGGCATCGTTCAATCAGCCTTGTCATCCGGGAGGGGCAACCAGGCCTGGTGAGGGAAAAGCTTCTGAATTGCCTGTCGATACAACATCCCTGCCTGCCGCTTTAAGCGCACCATCCGCTCACGAGTAAGCTGTGGTTGAGGCGCGTCATCGGGTAAAGGTTGTGCCAGTGCAGTCAGGTAGAGGTTCAACAGCGAGGAGCGCGGAAAGCCGTGGCGATGAAAAAAGAATACGTGATAGCCTGCCTGCCGTAAAACCGTCTGCAGGCTGTGCGGGGTATAGCAGGCCAGGTGCGCCAGCTCAAAACTGTCATGCGCATAAAAATTAGGCACCTCCAGCAAGAGGATGCCGCTTTCATTAAGAAGCTCTCTGCGGATTGTGCTTAACATCCCCACCGGGTCTGGCAGGTGTTCTAAAACATGAACCAGGCTGACCAGGTCAAACCTGGGCGGGTTGTCCGCTAACAGCTTGTCAAGCGCTGCATACATGTTAATCCCCCGATCCTGAGCATACCGCCTGTAAGCCTCTCCCGGTTCAACACCGACCACAACGCTGTCGAAGGCGTCTTGAAAGGCTGCCAGCAGGATGCCGGTTGATGCGCCAATATCCAAAATGCGCGCCGGCGGATCGATCTGCAGTGTGCGCAACATTTTAATCAGAGATAACGCCCGACGTTCCTGTACCCACAGGTCTTTTGCTGTTGGTTCTTCTGAAGACTGGTAAATTCTGCGGTAGGTTTCTGCATAAAAAGCCGGGTCTGCCGCCTGGCTGGCTTGTGGAGATTGATAAATCAACCCGCAATGCGTACATTGGAAATACGCCAGCGGAAAGCCAAAGGATTCCACCTGGGTAAAAAGATCGTATTGGGCTGATCCACATACCAAACAAATCATAAACAGCTCGCAAAACCGGTTTTCAATCGATTATATCATTCTGCAACCGGTCTACGCCTCCAGAATTTTCAGATCTTTTACTATCGTGGTCTGAACGGTTAAAGACACGTTCCGGCTAACCGGTTTGAGCCGCAGCACCCCACGATCAACCCTGTTTCTCGGTTACTGCTCCCAGGTTCTGCCAGGCATCATTAAAAACGTGTGTCTTTGTCCTGAAAACCTTTTTGAACCACCGCGGCATTCAACGCGGCCAGTTCAGGACGTTGCTCCAGCAGGGAAATGATTTCATCCAGTGAAAACTCGTCAGTACACTCAAAATGCTCGTAAATCTGCTGAATCAAAGCCAGATCCTCAGGAGTGTCCACCGTCAGGCGATAATGGCTTAAGTCGGGTTCATGATCAATTAAAACGACCTTAAACCGCCCTTCCTGCTGGTAGAAATAGGGCATAACATGCTCCCGCTCGTGCTTTTGCTCAGCCTCGCACCAAGCGCGCGCCAGGTTGTCAAAACTCACCACCTCGGTATCCATACCAATGGGCGTGGTGCGCTTCAATGGCGGTGGTAGACGATTGGCAGCAAAATCTGCCTTGGTTTCAAAAAAACTGTGTACGGTCCGATCAATGAACCGTGGGTCAACCACAGGACAATCCCCAGTCAACCGCACGATCGTTTCAGCTCTAAACAAACCGGCTGTTCGATAATAGCGGTCGAGCACATCATGAGGGCTTCCGCGAAAATAGGGGATGCCAAATTTTCGGCACATCTGGGCGATGCGGTTATCCTCCGGGTCAAGCGTAGTGGCAACAACCACCTGCCCGATGCTGCTTGCACGCCGTACCCGGGTCACCTGGCGAACGAGCATTGGCTTTCCGCAAACTTCCTTAAGAACTTTACCCGGCAGCCGGCTGGAACCCATGCGGGCCTGGATAATGGCTACAACTGAGGAATCTCTGGCAGGCATATGCTGTGAATTTACTCCAAATCCTCAATCCGCAGAGAAGCCACAATGGCATCGTAATTGTCCAACTGGGCAGACACTTCCTGCTGATCGGCATTGAACCCAATCAGGTAAATCACCCCCGAATCTTTAAACACGTACACCGCCTGGGTCAGTTCCAGCCCGGCTTGACTGGTGAGGGTGATCCAGCGCAGGGTGTCACGCCCGGCAATCGTCAGTCGGTTTTCCTGCAGGATTTCAACGTTGTTTCCTAACAACACGCCCACCAGGGTTGAAAGCAAGTCCAGGGGCATGATGGCGTAATCTTTATTCTTAATAACCACAAAACTGGTTGGAACAACGGCAGCGCTGCCCTCATCATAGCCCCACAGGAGAATATCAGCCCCGGCGTAACCCGACAGGTTGTCCAGGCTAACCGGCACCACACCAAGCCCTTCAACAAGGTCAGTCAGTTCAGTAACAGAACTGCCTACATAATACGATTCGGGCACCGCCAGGGTGATCAGGTCTTGATCAACCACCCGGCTCTCCTCCCGGAACCCTGGCAGGGGTCCGTGTACGGGTTGATCGTCTGCAGCCGGTCTCTGAAAGGGAAAGTTACAGGCCAGGCTTGCCAGGATCAGCATGACTAAAATAAAATGAAAAGGGTTTTTTTTCATAAGCAGTTTTACCAATAATGATCTTTTTTCTCCGTTAATAAACGCCACTGCATTCTATCGCATTTCGACCTGTTCTGCTACCGGTTGAAAAAGATCGCGTCTGCCGAAGAAAAAGGTTCACCCCTGTGATAATTGATAGGCACTCAGCAGTTTGGGAAAGTTAACTCTCCAATCTGCGCGTTCCTCCGCCAGCAGCCTGGCACGCCTGCCATAAGCAGCCAGGTCTGAATCATCAACCAGCTTCAGGATTTGAATAGCTAATGCATTGATATCGCCATCACTGAACAGATCACCCACCTCACCGGGCTTGACCCATTCGCAATTGCTGGGAATGTCGGAAACCAGGACCGGTCGTCCGCAAGCCAGCGCCTCCAGCAGGGATACTGAGGAGCCATCACAGTGCGAAGGGCTGATAAACAAATCGCCAGCCCCATAAAAAGCAGGCAATTCCTCATGGGTGACCCATCCAGGAAAGTATACAGCATCGCCCGCAGGGGCTAAAATGTTTCGAATTCGTTCTGACTGCGGTCCATCCCCTGCGAGCAACAGGCGCAGATCAGGGCGGCAGCGGTGGGCAATTAAAAAAGCTCGCGCCAGGTCGTCTACTCCATAGGGCACAGACCAGGTACGGTTGCAAAAAAGGACGAACTGCCCCTGCCAGCCCAGGTCATGTTTGAGCACCTGCCCGGCTCCTCCTGCCTGGTCTGACGAAAAATGATCCAAATCCACCCCCCAGGGTAAAAGAACCATCCACTCGCGCGGGAATCCGTAACCGGCTGCTCGGTCAGCGACCGTCTGACAGTCTGCGACCAGAACTGCGCTGCGATCCAGGACACACTGAGTGGCTCTGCGCATCCAGGGACTGCGCCGAGCATTCCGCAGCAGGTCAAACGCCCAGGACATGCTCACCAGCGGTTCAAATTCAGCCAGTGCTACTGCTAGGGCTGGGCCCTGTATCGGGCCAGTATGGACCAGGTCTGGTTGTAAATCCGTCAGGATGCCCTGCAGTTGATGAACGCCTGCCTGCCACCCTTTCCAATGTGACCAATCCGGCTGTCCATCCCTCCAGGTCAGTTCTGTAATCTTCATGGGTGTATCAGGTTCACAGGCGTGCATGCGCAAGCTGAACATCTCGAGAGGAGTCTCAGCAAGGGCGGATAAAAATCGCCGGTCATGGGGGCTATCCTGCGCTGTGAAATAAAGAACCCGCATCAGGCCTCGATTCTCCTGCAGTTCACAGTCAAAATACGTTTACGACTCGCCAAATTGGGTCCAGTACAGGGCCTGACCGCCTGGAATCCGCACCAGGGAAGTTAACCCAATTACAGCATTGATTTCGTAGGGCAAAATCGCGCCCGGTGTGGCAGGTCGAAGGACATCGATCATCTCCCGGGTGATCACCTCACCCGGTTCAATTTCTCGAGAGGCTCGCAAACAACGCCGCTGAATGATGACCGTCTCCTGTTCATTGGCAGCCACGAACTTATCACCGGAACCCATCGCTCTTTCCAGTTGACGGGTTGCCCTGACCATCTCTGCCCAGGACACAGGGTTCATGGCAAAGGGGTGATCCGGTCCAACACGATCATTATCATCGGTGAAGTGCTTTTCAATCACTCGTGCCCCCAGGGCAACCGCCCCCAGCACCGTCGCATACCCGTGAGTATGATCTGACAGACCTAAAACCACATCGGGGAACATCGTCCGATAGGTTTTGAGGACGTTCAAATGGATGTTGTCAAAGTTGCCGTCTTCGGCGGTGTAATTGGTGTTGCACTGCATCAAGACCAGCCGTGGGTTGATCTCCAAAATGGCGTGCACCGCCCGCTGGACATCCCCGATATTCGATGCGCCGGTTGCCAGCAGCACCGGCTTGTCTTTGTTGGCGATGCACTCGACGGCTTCAATCCAGTTGATATCGCCCGAACCGATCTTGTAAGCAGGCACATAGTCATCCAGCATATCTATGGCTTCAAAGTCATAGGGTGAGGAGAAATAATGGATCCCCACCTCATCACAAGTCGCTTTCAGCACCGGCGTCCACTCAAAGGGAATTGAAGCCTCCGCATACACTTCCGAAACCGACTTTTTCCACCCGGCCTGGTGAGAAACCTGGGCGTTCATGTGGGTGAAACCATAATCCGATACGATCTTCGGCGCCTGGAAGTTCTGGAATTTGGCGGCATCCGCACCAGCCTCCTTTGCCAGGCGAATTAGCAGCATGGCGCGCTCCAGGCTGCCATCATGGTTGGCGGCAATATCGGCGACAAAATAGGTGGGGTGCGCATCGCCAATCAGGCGATCAACAATTTTCAGGTCCATCGTAGCTCCTATCCCGTAATCGGTTATGTTGAACTCATCGAGATGCATACGCCCGCAGTGCGTCTGGATAGCCTTCCTGCCAGCGTTGAAATAAACGCTCTATCCCGGCGGACACCGAGGGCAGCGGATGACCAAGGGCAGCCTGGGCTTTATCAGGTTTCAAGGTCAGGTTTAACGCCCGCGGCGCACCGCGTGCCATCTCGAGCATGCGAATGGGTTCGATTAACTCAGCGTTAAATCCAAAACGTTCAGCGATACGAGCGCCAAACTCGTATTTGCTCAGGTGTTCTGGGCTGACCACATGATAGAGTCCTGATAGCCCTGCCGCCAACATCTCTAAAAGGGTTTCCGCCAGATCTTCCGTGTACAGTGGACAGAAGAGCGTGTCCGTAAAGCCTTTGACCCGCTGTCCATCATGCAAATTGTTGAAGAAAAATTCTGCCAGGCTGCGCTGACCGGACATGCTCCAGCCAAAGAACACCACCCGGGCAATAATCGCCTGAGGGTATGCTTCGCAGACCGCAGTTTCGCCTTCCAGTTTCGTCCGGGCATAAACACTCAGCGGATTGGTCAGCGCATCTTCGGCATAGCCGCCGCTGAGGCCATCAAAAACGGCATCCGTCGAGATGTGGATCAGCGGAATACCCCAACGCGCGGCAGCGCCAGCCAGTTCAGCGGGCAGGTCCCGGTTCATCTGGCGCGCAAGTTCAGGATTGCTCTCCGCCAGGTTCAAATCGGCAATGGCCGCACAATGGATGATAGCTTCTGGTCTGGATCTGTCAATCGCCAGCAGCGCCTCCCCGGACTCCAGCAGGTTCACTGAATGCGTATCAAAAGGCACGCCGCTCAGACCATGTTGATGCGTGAGTCCGACCACATGATGACCCCGGGCAGCCGCAACCAGGCTCAAATTCAAGCCCAGAAGCCCACTGGCGCCAGTCACCAACAAACGCATTTTATAAGCCTCCGTGGTTGGTTTCACTTTCGATGGCGCTTACCATTGCCTGAATTTCCTCCACGGAAAGCCATTCGGTGTTATTGTCCGAGGCATAATGGAAGCCTTCCGGCAGCGAAGATCCTTTTTTAGACCAATCATACCCAAACCATAAGGCAGCTTGTGGCTGAACCACGTACATATCCGCCAGCTCAACAGTTGTGCGGGCTTCGTCCTCTGAAATCAACACCTCGTGCAGTTTTTCGCCCGGTCGGATGCCGATGGTACGAATTTGCACCCCTGGGGCAAGCGCCTTTGCCAGGTCAATCATTTTCATACTGGGGATTTTAGGGACAAAGACCTCACCACCCTGCATGTTTTCAATGCAGTTGATCACAAACCGCACGCCCTGTTCAAGGGAGATCCAGAAACGGGTCATGCGATCATCCGTAAGGGTAATTTCGCCCTTTTCCCGCTGCTGGATGAAGAGCGGCACCACGCTGCCGCGTGAGCCGACAACGTTGCCATAACGCACACAACTGAAGCGTGTGGCTTTTCCACCAGCATAAGCATTGCTCTGGATTAATAATTTCTCGGCTGCCAGCTTGGTGGCGCCATACAGATTAATCGGATTGACAGCCTTATCTGTGCTGAGCGCCAGAACCTTCTTAACCCCTGCATCAAGGGCGGCATCCACGACGTTGCTGCTGCCCAGGATATTCGTTTTAACGGCTTCCATCGGGTTATATTCACAAGCCGGCACCTGTTTGAGCGCTGCCGCGTGTACCACCAGGTCAACGCCGTTGAAGGCACGTCGCATGCGTTCCCGGTCGCGCACATCGCCGATAAAATAACGCAAATTGGGGTGCACAAAGCCAGCAGTTCGCATCTCGTGCTGTTTGAGTTCATCCCGGCTGTAGACGATCAAACGGGCCGGGTGATATTCATTCATCATTACTTCAACAAATTTCCTGCCGAAGGACCCTGTCGCACCGGTCACCAGTATATGTTGTTTGGTCCAATCCATTTTGATCTCCTGGAAGTTTTGCTAAAAATTATACTTCAGATGGGTTTTTAGGCGCTGCCTCATCCGGTTTGTGAATGACAATGAGCGGGTATTGCCCAATGCGGCCCAACAGCCGGGGGAAGCGTTCCTCTAACCAGTAAATCATCCTCAACCAGAACTTGCCGCCCCAGTCTGGGTAAATCACAGATCGCAGGAAGGCCACACTGACACTCCGCCAAACCAGGATTTCAAATGGCATTCGATCTTTCAACAGATTGATCAAACCGTCTACATCAAATTTATCCACAAAGGTCCCAGCTTGAGGAGGTGAAACTTTTCTTTCGGTCTCTTTAGATTCTGCGCCTGGCATATCGCCGCGGTCGTTTATGCTTGCGTCTTTCTGATCTGCCCTTTTTTCTCGCCAGGTCCTTACACGCTTGACAAAAGCCATAAGTTTTTTCAGAGGCTTCATCAAGGGCGCATGCGTCCATCCATCCACCACCACCGCTTTCCGCCCAGGTTTAAGCACACGATACAGCGAGTCGAAAGCCTTTCCCTTTTCGTCCATTGGCACATGATGGATCGTGTGTAACGCAGAAATGCCATCAAAGGTATCCGATTTAAACGGTAAATGGACAATGTCTCCCACCACAAAAAAACCATGCTCGCCCAGGCGTAAACGCGCCTCTTTAAGACCAACAATCGAGATGTCCATGCAAACCCTCGCCCGGTAACCTTCGGAATAGAGCAGGTATTCCGGATACTGGACCGGACCGGAGCCCGCATCCAGGTAATAGGTTCCTTCCTGTGCCAGGTGACGTTTTACTCGCATGTGGCAGCGGTGCAGGTACTCCTGTGAAACCGGGCGTAAGTCCTCATACTGGGCATTCTGGTACAGGGTCTCACCGATGAACTGCCAGCCAACCCGGTCATAAAATTCTCGAACAGACTGTTTGATATTATCTTCGCTCATATTGGATGTAAAAACCGGCTTTCTAAATATTGAGTTCGGCTCGCGCAGTTGACGCAGTTACCAGGCCAGGGGCGTACCGGTCAGGGCATCAAAGGTTGGTCCGTATTTTTGATCACCTTCAGCGCTTAAAACATAAGCCATCGGTCGAGCGCGAAGATCATCTTCCAGGTCAAGGAGATGCCAGGGAAAAGGTTTCGGAAAGTCGAAAAAGAACAGGTAAGCATAGCGCCAGGCCAGTTCAACCTGATCCTGGGTCAATTGTGCAGATTGCAAATCAGCCAATTTCTCATCCAGCAGCCCGAAGTAAGCATCCCAGGAAGTCGGATCGTTGGTGAAACCCCGACCCCGGTAATGGGTTTGTCCGGCAATAATCACCGGTAGGCCACGCATGGCCATCTCCATCCCGACCGTGGTGGAATACACCAGCCCCAGGCGAGTGATCTCTAAAAGATCATAGGTGTTGATCTTCGCCTGCGCTTCAACCAGGTGAAAATGCGCCGGGAGTTCACCCATGATCGATTTAATGATAGTCGCAAGGGATGTTCCCTTGATCAGCAGTTCACCAGGGTGTATACGAATAATGAGCTGAACATCATCACGATCCATAAAATAACGCAAGGTGCGTTCAACCCACTCCGCCATGGATTTGCTGAACACCTGCCTTCCCAGGGTTAGACTATCGCCAAGAACATTTGCCGCCAGCAGTATAACCGGCCGGTCATCCAGGTTAAGCGCTGCCTTCACAGCCGCGCCGCCCTGGGTGGCGGTCTCCTGCCATTGACGCGTGAAGTTCTGCCAGATTTTTGAATCCACCCGTGCTGAATACAGGTCTTGCAGTTGATTTAATTGCGTCTCATCCAGTGGTTCCTGACCTCGCGCTGCCCAAAGCCCATCCGTATTATGCCGCATGATCTCGGAATCCTGGGCCAGCCAGATGCGCTCGCGTTGTTCGCTGAATTCAAAGGTCACTGTGTTCAGGTTCAGATGCCGGGCAACCTGGTAAACCACGCCCATCTCCTGGATGGTGCCGTTGGGGAGAATCACCACATCGGGTTGATGCGCCATCAACCATGCCCGCGCATTCAGCGCAGCATCCAGATTACGTTCGTATCGCAATTGAAAAAGCGCCCCTTTTTGGGTGATGTCTTCCATCTGTAACGCATATTGTGTATCAAAAATACTCACCTGTTCTACCGCTTGTTTTATCTCCAACGGCAGTTGCCGCGAAAACGGCTTAACATCCAGTAGAGACTGCACCTGCAGCAGCGAACCTGCTGCTCTGAGCACATCGCGCGCGTAGAGGTTTTGGCGACGCAGGTCAAATTTCTCTATCGGCTCCTCCCAACTGGCGTAGGGTAAAAAAGACAGGGTTACCTGATATCCACGACCGGCCAGCGCAACACCTAACAGGGCCGCGTATTCAATCCAGTAATGCAGCGAAGCAAAAATAAACACTTTTTTACCCAACTTTCGCTGCCGGCGAGTTTCCTCAGCCTGTTGTGTTGCTTGGGGGAGAACAGCCGTTAACAGGTCCAGGTTAAAATGCGCCTGCCACAGCTTATGGCGCTGAATCAGATGCCAGTAGAGTTCAACAGTAAAAGGCAACTGCGCCAGTATTCTCTTGAAATTGTGCCGACTCAGCATTTATCGTCCGACCTTCCCAATCGACCAGTCCAGTTTCGGCCGTACCGGTCCGAGGCGTGGTTCAGGCCATTGCATCCCAGGCGCACCGGTGGCATCCACGGTGAAGGTGAGCGCTTTATCATCCTGAAAATAACGTTGAATACGGTAAGAACTGGCATTGACCCCCAGCACATAGCGACCCTCATTCATCAAATCCGGTGGGATTTCACAGCGGCTGATATAGCGTCCCGAGGCGCGAGTGGTGTGCTCGTCAAACATGTGCTCAGCATCGGTATCAAAACTGGTGAAGACAAATTCACCGCGAGTGGTCATCATGTAGATCCCCACCCGCAAACCGCTAATATCCTCGCTTAGCTGATATTCAACTTCAATTGAGAAGCCTTCTGCCGCGATAACCGTGTCAACCACCTGTTTCTCCGGGTTTAATACCCGCAGCGCAACCGGGATGAATGGCCCTTTGTGATTGAAAATATCCTCATCAGACCAGGTGCGCTCGCCCTGTTTTGTGAGTCCCATATTCAGGTAATGATCCACCGCATCCGATGTAGGCGCTCGCATCACCATCTTGCCCTGGTCAAGAACAATCGTCTCCTGCGTCAACCGCAGGATAGCGGACATATTATGGCTCACAAACAATACCGTACGCCCTTCCTGGGCAACATCGCTCATCTTGCCCAGGCACTTGCGCTGGAATTCAGCATCACCCACCGCGAGGACCTCGTCAACAACCAGGATCTCCGGCTCAAGATGAGCTGCCACAGCAAAAGCCAGGCGCAAATACATCCCACTCGAAAAGCGTTTGACCGGTGTATCAATGAACCTGCCAACCTCCGAAAAAGCGACAATTTCATCGAATTTCCGATCGATTTCTTCGCGGCGCATGCCCAGGATGGCTCCATTAAGGTAAATGTTCTCACGACCGGAAAGTTCCGGATGGAAACCCGTCCCAACCTCCAGCAGAGAGCCAACCCGTCCATGGATTTCGCCGTATCCCATCGTCGGATCAGTGACTCTGGATAGTATCTTTAACAAAGTGCTTTTACCTGCACCGTTCCTGCCCACAATCCCCAACACCTGGCCGCGTTCCACCTCGAAGGAGATGTCCTTCAACGCCCAAATGTATGAAGGCCCCTCAGAGCGTGACTCGTCACCACGCTTGAACCAGCGACCAGCCCGCTGTACATTGCTCGTCACCAAATCTCGCAGCGTGTCGGGCCGCTCTTGCAGGAGCCCAATACGGTATTGTTTGGCGATATTTTCAACGCGAATGGCTATTTCTGACATAAACCTCTAGACGATATCGGCGAAGGTCTTTTCCATCCGCCGAAAATAGAATAATCCGCTCACCAGCAAGATGATCACCACCAATACCGAGATCCACATCGTCGCATCGGGCTGATCCCCTCCCAACAAAGCCCAGCGATAGCTCTGGATCACACCGACCATCGGGTTCAAGCCGTACAGAACTCGCCAGATCCCCTCCGGGATGATATCAATGGGGTAAACAATCGGGGATGCATACATCCACACCTGCACGATGAAGGGCACCATATGTTGGACATCACGATACTGCACGTTGATGGCTGAAAGCCACAATCCAACAGCCAGGGCTGTTAAAAGCGCAAACAGGATAATCACAGGCAACCACAACATATTCCACCCGGGCATGTAGCGATAATACGCCATCATCGCAATCAACACAATAAAAGAAACGCCAAAATCGACCAGGGCAGCCATCACAGCCGACAAGGGGATCGCCAATCGGGGGAAGTAGATCTTGGTGATCAAGTTCGCATTGCCAACCAGGCTGATACTGGACCGCTGTAATGCGTTGGCAAATAATTGCCAGGGAAGCAAAGCTGAGATCGCAAACAATGGGTAGGGAAGATCCTGGGAAGGTGTTTTCAACAAAATGCCGAAAACCACTGTGAAGATCAGCACGGTCAGCACTGGCTGAAGGACCGCCCAGGCAATCCCTAATACTGCCTGTTTATAGCGTACCTTGATATCCCGCCAGGTGAGGAAATAGACCAATTCACGGTAACGCCACAATTCCTTAAAGTCAATCGAAAGCCAACCCTTCGATGGTTTCAGATAGGTGACCGGGGTCTGATTCTTTTGCAGTTGAGTGTTTTCCATCAGTCTAATGAATTACTTTCGATGTTCACGATACCAGTCAATCGTCTGTTGCAAACCTTCTTCAAAATCTGTTTGTGCTTCAAACCCAAATTTTTCTCGAGCACGGCTGGTATCTAACGCTCGCCGTGGCTGCCCGTTGGGTTTGTTGGTATCCCACACCAAATCGCCCTCAAAACCGGTCATCCTGGTAATCTTCTCAACCAGGGCTTTGATGCTGATCTCAAACCCGGACCCAAGATTAACCGGCAGGGATTCATTATAACACTCCGCCGCCAGTGCAATCCCGCGTGCAGCATCTTTAACATAGATAAACTCTCGGGTCGGCGAGCCATCGCCCCAGACCACGATGTGATCTGAGCCGCTTTCCCGGGCTTCAATGCATTTGCGGATCAAAGCTGGGATCACATGTGAACTGCGCGGGTTAAAATTATCACCCGGTCCATACAGGTTGACCGGCAGTAAGAAAATGCTATTGAACCCGTATTGTTCGCGGTATGCCTGGGACTGAACCAGCAGCATTTTCTTCGCCAATCCATAAGGGGCATTGGTCTCCTCAGGGTAACCGTCCCATAAATCATCTTCCTTAAAGGGCACCGGGGTAAATTTTGGGTAAGCACACACCGTGCCAATGGCGACGAATTTTTCAACACCGTTTAAGTATGCCTGGTGCATCAATTGGACGCCCATCATCAGGTTGTCATAGAAGAACTCTGCAGGATGTTCCCGGTTGGCGCCGATGCCGCCCACATGCGCCGCCAGGTGAATGATCACATCTGGATTTGAATCCGCCAGCATACGATTGACAGCGGCCGGGTCAACGAGGTTATAATCCTCAATTTTGGGGATAAAAATATCCGTTGCACCGCGCGATCGTAACTCCGTGATCAAATGCGTCCCTAAGAAACCCGCCCCACCGGTTACACAAATTCGCTTTTCAGACCAATTCATAAAATTCTCCATACCTTCTATGCCAATTTCATTGTTCAAGCGCTCTTCATTCTATCCTGATATCCAGGCCGTCGACCACAAGTTTTGGGGCATCAGGATCATCCGTTATTTTAACATGATATTCCAGGCAGGTCAGCCAGCAGACGTCACGAACATCACCTTCTCCATTCAGACGCACTGTGGTGACACCGGCGTCAGTGATCGCCTTCAACACATCCTTGACCTGCTGGCGCACCTGCCGGTAGACGTCAAAGGACTGCTTGATATACGCATGGGTCAACGTCCTGTGCAAAGTGCAACCTTTTGGGGTGAGTGTATAACGTAATTTGCGGCGGTGCGTGCGTTCAACCTGAATAAAGTCATTTTTAACCAGCTGCTGCAGGCGCCTGTTGACCGTGCCAATCGCAATGCTCAAATCCTGTGCTAAGGCCGACTGCGAGATATCGGGGTCAGCGTTAACCCGCTCTAACAAAGCCAGGTCACAAATATCGTTGCGATTATTATCTAACTTGATCATATTTCAACTCATGAATTATAATCCCCCTGTCTCATCCGTCAAGATAGCCTTTTGATAGTGGTCTTTTAGACAGAAATTGACCTGAATTGCGATTGGGTGATTATTAAACACAACCATAAGCAGCGAGTTTAATCCTGTAAATATTAAATAAGTGAAAACTCGAGAGCAACCATTCTTAGGAGATTCGATTTACGAGTGGGTCGTAACTGAAAGCCATTTTTGTCAGTTTCTCATGCAATTGATAAAGGGCACCCGATTGACGGTTCCGTCAACTTCTTTACACCACTTTATCAGATATGATCAAGGTCAGGTAGTGAAAAACAGATGATGCGAACCATAATCCTATGGAATTCGACCACGATTCCGAAACAAACCGCCCACTTTTTTATGGATTCTGAAATCGAATAACAAGGCGGGTCGGTTCCACCGGAATGAGCAAAACTCGATTGCACGAACTTAATCAATCCTTATTCTTGTCAACAAAAGATGGTTTAATGCGTTTGGAATCACAAATCATTCCACCAACAATAATCAAAAGACTAAGAAATATGATTGTTCCGACCATAAACCAGAAATTAATGGTCGGAATGGCCTTGTAGTATCGTCCTATATACCATGAGGAAAAGAAGCCAAGGAAGATCACCTCAATTAACAAGCCGCGCTGCAGCCATCTATCCTTTGTTTCTTGTGCAAAATGGACTGCCCAGGCGCCCAAAGCCGCCATCAAAGGTAGGAAAATGGTCCGGTAGCGAGGATTATCCCACTGGTTACCGCCAGCACGGGCTGAGGCGATTAAAATCCATGCCCAAACCACAATCGCCATCAGGCGAATCAGCCGTCGTCTTTGTGATGGCTCCAACCGCCAACCGCGCGCCGAGGCGTACCCTAGGAGGGGCAACATTGCATACCATCCCATCGAACGAAATATTGCCAACCCCCGCCAGATCCAGGGTGCTGGCGCAGCAATCGCTGCAGGTAAAACCGGCTGGAACACCCCGTAAACCAGGATAAAGGGGAAAACCATCCATTCTGGCAATTTCTCAAGTTGAGCCTGGATCATTCCCGACCGTAAGACCGTCACATAAACGTCCCAACTGAGAAAATCTTTCACCCATTCGATGAGGTTCAAGGATACAGCCAGTACACCAACCCCCACAACAGCCCAAACCGCTCCTCTGACCCATTTCTTTTCCACATCGGGTGATTTAATCACCCACGCCCACAACAGCACAACCCCGATGATCGGAACCGCAACCCTGAAGGAAAGCAAGAACAAGCTAACAGCACTCAATGAAAAAACAATAACAGCTGTCTTCAGGTTCGATCGCTTTGCCCAATGCGTTCCTGACCACAACATCGCCGAAAACATCAGGATGATAAAAGGTTCCCGCATTTGCGATGCAGCTAACAAGATGCCCTCTGGGTACAGAACCATAATCCAGCCTGCCCAAATCGCGGCCCGGGGATTGATTTTACGCTTTAAACCCGAAATCAAAAACAGAACACTCAAGGCCATAGCGCCAGCTGCCAGGAGCACAATCAAAATCGGCCGGTGTTCATCCGGGCTGATATAACGGTAAACAAAACCACTTAATGCCAGCAGTCCGCCATATTGATCGACCTCGTATTCATCACTGAATGCCCCGAGTAAAGGCTGATCGGAACGAGCCAACGCCCATGCATGGCCATCACGGCGGTAAGCGTCTTCAAAGACATAGCCTGCCTGCTGGACATCTTCTTCATAGCCAAAGCGTGGTAAGCCCCAGGCCAGAAAAACACCGAATGCGACCCGTAAGAAAAAAGCTAAAAACATCATCCAGGCCAGCATCTTTCCAGCGCCGGCTTTCTTCCAGGTAAAAAACAGGGCAATAATGACCGCAAAAAGCACACCTGCGATTGACATTAATCCTAGCCAGAAATTACCCCGAGGCAAAATCGCCTGGATCAGAGCGCCCAAACCCAGGCTGGCGGAAAGAATGACTCCCAGTTGAACAATTATTTGATATTTTTCTTTTCGCTCAAACATCGGCTTCCTGCGCTTTTCTTCGTTTGGACAGCCACCATACCAACCACGAGCGATAAACCGCCCACAATACAAGATAAACCACTGCCGTCTGCAAGGGCACCAAAAAGCGTGGGTTATCACCATGATCTATCAAAGAAGAGGCCACGGACGACGCCCAGACAGACCCCGCCAGCAGCACATGAAAGGTTGTGATTCCCCAATCCTCACGCAGACGTTTTGAGACCAGCACGGCCAGGCTGGCCAGAACAAAAAATAAATTCCCCACAAAAAGCAGCACGCGACCGCCCAGGATTAAAACGGACAACACAGAAGCTAACACCACGCTGGAAATGCCATTCGCCTTCCAGTAAACTGGCGCGCGCCAGAACATCCACCAGCCCTTCAATGCTCGCGAAAGATACTCGCCGGGGTGGGACAGGATCAAATCAATCGAGATGCTCTGCAATGTGCGCGAAAGATCATGAAAATTCAGCCCGCTGGCAGCCTGCATGGCTGGGATCGCACCCCAGATGGTATTGCCCTGGGAGCCAGTTTCGGCTATTCGGGCGTCGCGGTAGTCCAAGTAGACCTCGCGTAATTCCGCATATTCATCGGGTACCGCTTCAAAATAATAGCCGGTGTGCTGTACCAGGTGGTACCCTGTCATGGTCGTCAGGCCAAATACATCATATTTGTTCTGCATCCAGCACATCCAGCCGCCAACCAGTAAAAAAGCCGGCAAAAGCACTGCCGCCAGCGCTTTCCACTGAATCTGTAGTTTTTTCTCATGAAGTGAAATGGCTAAACACAGCGCCAGCCAGATCGGCATGAAGATGAACAGCGGGCGGGTCAACGCCGACAGGGAAGCCATCAACCCAATCCCCAAACCCAGCCACCAGGAACGGTATTGGCGCGCATCAAACCAGACAAAGGCGCCTAAAAAAGCCATTGTCAGCCAAAAGGTGGAAAGAGTCTCAGTAATCAGGTTAGCCTCAAAGAACAGTTGTCCCGGGTTCAAGGTATGCGCCAGGGCCGCCAGCCCGCCAAATACGGGCTTTCCGCTGGAATGATAGCCGATATAAAACCAGGCCAGGGTAATTCCCATTCCCATGACGAGTTGAGAGGCATACACCGCCCGATCCGCACCCAGCAGCGCCATCCAAACCGGGTAACCCGGCGTGCGCGTGCCATCATAAACCTCAAACCCGCCCAACACTGCCTCGGCAGACCGGCGATAACTGGCCGTATCGTTGTAGGAAGCCGACGGGTAACTGGCGAACATCCACACCCTGAGACCAAAGGCGACAAGCAAAACAATTGCCAGCCAGGTGAAAAGATTTTTCTTTGACGGATTAATCACATTCACAATTTCACCACGAATCTGGATTAAAGCAATCCCTTCAAAGCCCGTTCAGCCCGGGCTTTCCAGGTGTAGGTCTCAATAGCAGCCCTGCCAGCATCGCCCAAAGCACGGCAAACACAGGGATCGCCCTGAAGCTTTGAGAGCGCCTCGCTCCAGGCTTGCAGGTCTTCAGGCGGGCAAAACACCGCCATTGTCTCATCCAGCACCTCGTGGATCACCGGCAGGTCACTGCTGATGATAGCCCGACCTGCGGCCATATACTCAAACATTTTCATCGGGCTGGCAATCCTGGCGGTATCTCCACCGCTGCTTCCAGCAATTTGCCGACCGTAGGGCATCAGGAGCACATCAGCCGCGGCCTGGTATTGTGGAAGGACCTGGTTATTCACAAATCCGGTCAGAGTAACGTTGGTGATTCCTGTGGATTGAACCCTGTGTTTCCAGTATTCAACAACGTCCGCTTCACCACCAACCCACAGAAAATGCACCTGTGGCATGGTCTGTGCCAACTTGAACAACAATTCCATCCCGCGCCCGGCATAAAAATGCCCGGCATACCCGGCTGTGAACTTCTCGGGTAAGCCCAGTGACTGGCGCGCTTGCGAGGGTCCAGGCAAACCCTGGTACCGCTCCAAATCAACACCCATAGGCGCGACCTGGAGATTCACTGCAGAAGGGCTGAAGCTAAAGTCATCCATCAACACCCGGCTGAGCGCGTGGGTAATTGGCAGCAATCGTCGACGCGTTTTTGATCCGCAAAAACGCCGGAATAACCACGGTCCAATCCTGCCTTTTACACGGTCATGCATCTCAAGAATTGTGGGAATGTTGAACCACAGCGCCAACACAGCCGTTTGCAGCATCCAGGTGTATACCACATCTGCCCCCATTTTCCGAGCCCTGTGCACGGCTTTGATGGCAAAATCATAACGTTTCCAAACCCGGTTTTCAGAGATCCAGAGAATATCCACGGGTTGCTGCAAGCCATAATGCACCTGAAGATCCTCCGCAGGTGCAGATCTTTCACCCGGCACGAGTAAGGTCACCTGATGGCCCAATGCAGCTAAAGCCTGGGTTGTCTTGACAACCTGGATGCTGTTAGCTGTATTGGATGGAATAGTAGAAGCGCTGATACTGACGATCTTCATCATTGTTCCGCCGTTAAGCCGTCTCTCAAAGCAAATTGGGTTTGCCCAGGCGAAAGCGATAAGACAGCTGACGAATGCAAATATACCACAGGAACGCGTTTTTAATCGCCTGCACTGGGGCAAAACAAAGCTCTTCAATGGTGAAATCAGTCGATCATAGCGAATTAATTGTAATTTTAATAGCTCAAACTCGGTTTAATAAAATGAAGTAAAATACTTAAAATAATGATTGCTAATAAAAAGAAGAAGTAATTTCTATCACGGCTCCCTTGAAAAGATGAAATACAGTGAGTTTAAACGCCTGCCTTTTTTATTTCAGATCCTGGTCTTGCTGGGGCTGATTCTGCCTCGTAAAGTAGGCTTATTAATCGCCAGCCTGATTGGAACGATTATCGGCAGCCTGAAGTTACTTAATCCGATCAAAGCTATTCGAGCCAATCAATGGGTGATCCACAACCAGCAGTTGACCAGGAAAGACCTGAATCGGTATCCGCGGGTGGTTTTTCGGTCAATTGCAAAATGTTTTTTCGATTATTTCCATTTTCTCTCCCGGCCAGAAAAATTGAGCGAAATCGTGCGCTTCAGTCCTGAAGCAGAGGCAACCATCAAACGCATCGCAAATCATGAACCTTGCATGATTGTCTGCCCCCATATCAGCAACTTCGACCTGATGGGCTATACACTGGCCATTCACAATGTAAAACTTCAGGTGCTATCCTACCCGAATCCTGTAACCACCTATCGCTGGCAAAATGAACTGCGTCAGCGGGAAGGGATCATCGTCACGCCAATGAGCCTGAGCGCCTTCCGGCAAGCCCGACAGCGCTTGCGAGATGGGGGTAGCGTGCTGACCGGTCTTGACCGCCCTCTTGAAAAGCCTTTTCAAGAAAAATATCAGCCCAGTTTCTTTGGATATAATACATCTCTCCCTGTTGCATATGTTCGCATGGCCCTGGAAGCCAGGGTGCCGATTTATGTGTTTGCTGCCGCTTACCAGCCAGATGGAAAATATTACCTGGAAGGCTCAGCGCCTATCTGGATGGAACCGCACGATGACCTTGAAACAGAAATGCTGTCCAATGTTCACAAAGTCCTTAATGTCGCAGAAGAACTGATCAAAAAGTACCCCCAGCAGTGGGCGATGTTCTATCCAGTTTGGCCGCAATTTCTAGGCGTTTAAGCAGAAAGGGAAACAATGTCAAACGTTGAAAAGCATAAAAGAGAAAATAAAATTTTGCTGGGGTTTCTCGAGCGCCCCGCCCTGCGCTGGCTGGCAGCGCATATGCCCTCCTGGGTAACCCCCGATATCCTCACCTGGATTGGGGTCGGCGCGTCTGTGATGATTTTCGTTAGTTACGTCCTCACCAACATCAGCCCCAACTACCTGTGGTTAGCCAACCTGGGCTTCCTCCTCAACTGGTTTGGCGACAGCCTGGACGGCACCCTGGCGCGCTACCGGAAAATTGAGCGCCCGCGCTATGGCTTCCTGCTCGATCACTGGGTCGATGCCATCAGCATCCTGCTAATTTTCCTCGGGCTGGGCCTCTCACCCTATGTTGACCTGCAGGTTGCCAGCCTGGCTGTGATCAGCTATTTGCTGGTTTCAATCATGGTCTACCTGATCACCTATGTAACCGGCATTTTCACGATTACCAACGCGTATATCGGCCCAACTGAATTTCGCGTGCTGGCAATCATCCTCAATATCATCATCTTCCTCAGCGGCGAAGTCACCTTCAATCTGCCATGGTTGGGCGAGACGAGTTTATTCACCCTGGTGACCGGTGCCGTGGCTTTGATTTTGTTCCTGTACTTCATGATCAACACAGCCATCCAGGCACGAAAATTGAAGCTTTTAGATGAAAAGCGTCTTGAGCGCAGGCTGGCCAAAGAGCGCGAAAACCAGGATATCAACTGATCCCATTACGGGGTTCCATTCACCGGCCAGACTCAACCGAATGCAGATGTCTCTGCATCTACCGTTGTGCCAGGCTTGAAAGATAACATTTTGCTTTATGATCAAGATCCTCCATTTTGCGGATGCCCACATCGACATGGCCAACTTTGGAAGGCATGACCCTGAATCGGGGCTTCCCCTGCGGGTGATGGATTTTTTACAATCCCTGGATGAAATTATCCAATCAGCCATCACTGAAAAAGTTGACCTGGTCATTTTCGCAGGTGACACCTATAAAGACCGTTCGCCAGCACCAACCTTCCAGCGTAAATGGGGAAAGCGCATTATGCGGCTTTCACGGGCGGGTATTCTGACGCTTTTATTAACCGGGAATCATGATATTTCTCCGGCGACGGGCCGTGCTCACGCCATCCAGGAGTTTGATACCCTGGAAGTGCCTCACGTGCATGTGGTTCATCAACCCCGATTTCTCACACCGTCTGACCTGGAAGGCCTGCCCGTTCAGATCATCGCATTGCCCTGGATCTCCCGCTCGGGGATGATGTCCAGCCTGGATCCCGGCAGTGTAGAACCCGGTCAGATCTATGCTGCGTTTAATGCCTACCTGGCTGAATTAATTGATAACTGGCTGGATGCAGCAGATCCTGACCTGCCAACCATCCTGACTGCGCATGCCTCGGTTGAAGGCGCCCTGTATGGCGCTGAGCGCACGGTGATGCTGGGCAAGGACCTGGTACTGCCACATGCGCTGGTGAAAAACCCAAGGTTTGATTATGTCGCCCTCGGACATATCCATAAAGCACAAAATCTGAACAAAGACGCTCACCCGCCGGTGATCTATCCGGGCTCCATCGAACGGGTGGATTTTGGCGAAGTTGCCGACCGGAAATACTATGTCCTGGCGGAGGTCAGCAAACAGAACACCAGGGTCACCTGGCAGGAACTGAAAAACATCCGCCCCTTTATCGACATCCATGTTCGACCCGAATCGGACCAGGCTATCAACCAGACCCTTCAGAGTCACCTTCCACCGCCAGAAGAGCTGCAGGATGCGATTGTGCGCATGGTGATCGAATACCCGCGTGCATGGGAACCCCTGATTGACGACAATCAATTACGGGAGTTAACAGCAGGCGCTTTTGAATTTCACCTCGTAAAACGCCCCCGCTTTGAGACCCGGGTTCGCCTGCCAGAAGGGCGCACAGCCAGCCAGCTCAGCGCCCTCGAGCTGCTGAACTTTTACTGGAAGGCAAGCTCCAGCAACCTGGATCAGGAAAGAGTGCAGACCTTGAACAACCTTGCCAGCTCAATCATCGATGAAGTCAACACAGAGGAGTAAGCCCTGCACCTGGTTGACCTCACGGGTTGTTGTCTTTTTTGGGCTTAATTAAAACATGAACCGCGATTCCGGTTAATAAATTCCATATTTTTCAACACCCCCTCCCAATTTACATTTGGATAATTTTCTTTTTTTTGTTATAATGACTATGAAGACAGCGCATGTAGGATGCCCCCCTCATCCTTAGCGCTGTCTTCACGGTTTAACTTGAATCGGCAACCATCGGAGGAGAAAAAGGGGTTAGACACCTGTCATTTCAACATTGGGAAAGATCACGGTCACGGTGCTGCCTTCGCCAGAGACTCACAGCAAGTATGTAAATCCAAATTATGAGGTTTTCTTCCCACAGGATTCTGTAAATCGGATTGATCTCACTTTCATAAATCCACATCGTTTAATTTTAAAAGGCTGCCCAATCTGGAGCAGCCTTTCTCGCATTTGGTTTACCAGCGCCTTATCGACTAAGCGAGCCCATCTTTCTAGGCTTCTCTGAATTCGCCTTCGACGACGTCTTCGTCGTTTGGGTGGGTGCCATGCTCAGGCGATTGAGGTGCCGCAGCGCCAGCATCCGCGTGCTGGTAGGCTGCTTCTCCGATGGTCTGCAGGTCGGTCTGCAAGGCATCGATCAAGCCCTGGATGCGGGCTTTATCCTCGCCCTGGATGGCTTCGCGCAGGTCGTTGACTTTGCTTTCCACGTTGGCGCGCTGCTCGGCGGTGACCTTCTCGCCCATATCTTTGAGCAGTTTTTCTGCCTGGTAAGCCAGTTGATCGCCTTGATTGCGCACTTCGATCAGGGCTTTACGCTGCTCGTCTTCCGTGCGGTGTTTGGCAGCATCGGAAACCATCTTATCGATATCGGTTTTATCCAGGTTGGTCGATGCGGTGATGGTGATCTTTTGTTCCTTGCCGCTGGCTTTGTCCCTGGCGGCGACGTTCAGGATGCCGTTGGCGTCGATATCAAAGGTGACCTCAATCTGCGGGATACCGCGTGGCGCCGGCGGGATGCCGTCCAGGCGGAAGCGCCCCAGGCTCATATTATCGCCGGCCATCGGGCGCTCGCCCTGCAGGACATGGATATCAACTGATGTCTGGCTGTCCTCAGCGGTAGAGAACACCTCGGTCTTTTTGACCGGAATAGTGGTATTGCGCTCGATTAGGGTGGTCATCACTCTGCCGAGGGTTTCCACGCCCAGGGAGAGGGGGGTCACATCCAACAGGAGGACGTCTTTCACATCGCCAGCCAAAACACCGCCCTGGATGGCTGCGCCCATCGACACCACTTCATCGGGGTTGACGCCCTTGTTGGGCTCTTTCCCGCCGGTCAGATCACGCACCAGGTCCTGGATCATCGGCATGCGGGTTGCGCCGCCTACGAGGACGACTTCGTCGATCTGCCCAACCTTGAGGTTGGCGTCTTTGATAGCGGCGTTGAAGGGTCCCTTCGCGCGCTCAACCAGGTGGGCTGTCATTTGTTCAAGTTTAGCCCGGTTTAATTTCAACAGGAGATGTTTCGGTCCGGAAGCATCAGCGGTCACATAGGGCAAATTGATTTCCGTTTCCATTACAGAGCTTAATTCAATTTTCGCCTTTTCGGCTGCCTCGCGCAAACGTTGCAATGCCTGGCGGTCTTCGCGCAGATCAATGCCCTGTTCGCGTTTAAATTCATCCGCTGCCCAGTTCACCACGACTTCATCCCAGTCATCGCCGCCCAGGTGTGTATCGCCGTTGGTGGCTTTGACTTCAATCACGCCTTCGCCGACTTCAAGCAGCGATACGTCAAAGGTGCCGCCGCCCAGGTCAAAGACGAGGATGATCTCACTTTCTTTTTTGTCCAGCCCGTAGGTCAGGGCTGAGGCGGTGGGTTCGTTGATGATACGCATCACTTCTAAACCGGCAATCTTACCGGCGTCCTTGGTGGCCTGGCGCTGGCTGTCGTTGAAGTACGCCGGAACGGTGATCACCGCCCTGGTCACGGGTTGACCTAAATAGGCTTCCGCGTCCGTCTTCAGTTTGGCAAGGATCATTGCCGAGATTTCCTGCGGCGTATAGGTCTTGTCGGTGATCGGGATATTCACGCGCGCATCGCCCGTGGGTCCGCTGACCACCTTGAAGGGCACCATTTCACGTTCGGATTGAACCTCATCGTAACGGCGACCCATAAAGCGTTTGATCGATGATATCGTATTTTCCGGGTTTACAACCGCCTGACGTTTGGCGGGGATGCCAACCAGGCGCTCGCCTTGTTTATTAAAGGCAACCACTGAAGGAAGCAGCCGTGAACCTTCTGCGGTGGAAATGACGGTTGCTGTGCCGCCTTCAACCACAGAAACAACGCTGTTGGTTGTCCCCAGGTCAATTCCAATAATTTTTGACATAATCCGTCCTCCTCATCATAATTTCTTTTTCTTTACCCCTATGAAGATACTGAATCAGTCATAGAAGATCGTTAACAAATTATTGGATAATTATTAGCGTCTTGCGGGGGGTCAATCGCGGTTCTTTTGATCAAGCTTTTTCCTGGCATGGCGGGTGCGAAGGATCAACGTGAAGGTATAAATCGCCAGGATGCCGAGGATGACGGAAAAACCAAGGATCATTTCGGTGAGGGTGTTGGCGGGCATCTTATTCTACCTCCCGGGTCATTTCAAACTCGAATTGCGCCAAACGCACACGGCGCCAGACCAGGTCGACCAGCAAAACCGTGAAAACCAGCAGACTGATCAGCAGGGTGTTTAACATGCGGGGTGACATACTGAAGGCCCCACCTGCCCCGTCAGCAGGCGCGATCACCACCGGGTGGATGGTGCGGAATAGCCGAATGGAGAAAAAGGTCAGCGGGACAGTTAACGCTGCCAGTATGGCGAAAACAGCCCCCAGGCGCGCCTGGGCTTCCGGCGTGCTCACCCCGGCGCGCAGGATAAAATACGCCAGGTAAATCAGCGTCATGATCGCGGTTGTGGTCAATCGCGGGTCCCACACCCACCAGGTGTTCCAGATCGGGCGCGCCCAGATCATCCCGCTGAAGATGGTAATGATGGAGAACACCAGGCCAACTTCAATGGCTGCGGACGAAAGCCAATCCCAGCGGATGCGGCGCGTCAGCAGGTAACCGGCGCCGCCCACTGCCCCGAGGATAAAGCATACCATCCCGGCCCAGGCGGCGGAGATGTGAAAGTAAAACACCTTTTGTACCGGGCCCATCACAACTTCAACCGGCGTATAAACGATGATGATCAGCATCGCGACGGGCACCAGGGTCAGCGAGAGAAGATCCAGGACCACCAGGGCGGCAGGTTTCTTTAGCATCTCATTCCTCCAGGATGGTTTCAAAAAACAACAAGCCGGCAGCGTTGAAGATCAGTGTCCCTGCCAGCAGCAGGTAGATCCAGCTCGACATCTCGGCCAGCGGTTGTTCGGCGAGCACCCCGCGGCTGGCTTCCACAGCAGCGATCAGGATCGGCAGCGCCAGCGGATAGAGCAGCACGGGCAGCAGCACGTCACGGGTGCGCGCCTGGATGCTGAGCGCAGACAGCAGAGTCCCCAGACTGGTGTAGGCGGCTAATCCTAAAAGCATGACCAGCAACAAAGGGGCACGTATTAAATTCTGCCCATAGAACAGGCTGAACACCGGCAGCAGCAGCAATCCCACCAGGGTTGTGAAGCAGAAGTTTCCCAGGGTCTTGCCGAAAAAGATGGCTGAGCGATCGACCGGCGCCAGCAATAAACCGTCCAAGGCATTGTTTTCACGCTCCAGGCTGATGCTGCGATTTAACCCCAGTGTGGAGGCAAAAGCCAGGGAGACCCACAACAGCCCGGAGGTCAGCCCAGCCTGCACATCCGGTGCGAGTTGCAGGGCGAAGTTGAACAGGAACACGATCATCAGCGCAAACATTAACATGACGGGGAGACCCTGGCGGCCGCGCCACTCAACCCGGATATCCTTACGCAAAATCTGCCACACCACGCCCAGGTAAGCGCCGATCGCCTTCATGTCACCTCCCTCAGGTAGTTGTTCAGTTCGGGCGATCCAGCCAGCGCGGAAACGGGGATATGCGCGTCGATGCGTCCATCTTTGAGCCAGGCCACATGCGAGGCGAGCGATAGCAGGCGTTGAGGTCGGTGGGCTGCCAGCAGGATAATGCGCTCCGGGCGATGCCAATTTTGCAGGGATCTATCGAGAAAGCCGGCGGCTTCCTGGTCCAGGCTGGTGTAGGGTTCGTCAAACAGCAGGATGGAAGGCTGGTGCAATGTGGCACGGGCCAGCGACAGGCGCTGCAGCAAGCCGCGAGACAGGGCGCGCACAGGTTGATGCTGCTGCGCGGCTAAACCAAGCGCCTGCAGCGCCTGTGAGATTCTTTCCTCGCTATTTTCCAGCTGGTAAAGACGTGCACTGTGAAGCAGGTTTTCATACGCACTCAAGTCCTGGTAAACCATGGGCTGATGGCCAACATACCCGATTTCCCTGCGCACCAGAGGATTGCTCAGTGCATCTGCACCGCACAGGGTCGCTGCGCCCTGACTGGGGCGCACCAGCCCTGCCAGAATGCGCAAGAGGGTGGTTTTACCGGCGCCATTGTCGCCCACCAGCAGGCAAAAATCACCGCTATTAATGGTCAGAGATAATTGATTTAACACAGGATGGCGATGATAGCGTTTTACCAGGCTATGGACATCAATCCGAGGCAGCTCCGGCGGTAAAGTTATTGTTGCCATGATGGTTCAATTATATTGCAAGGCTTGGGATGTGGGTACCGTTACAGGGCGTGCCCACAGTATACACAAAATTTATCGCCAGGTTTTACCTGTGCACCGCAATACGGGCAATATGGATTGCCATCCGCGGCAAATGCTTTTGGGAAAAAGCCTGGCGCCACTGATTGGGGAGCTGAATTCTGTAATTCAGATGAATCGTCAGCAACAGAGCTCACCCGATAGGAGGTCGCTTGCTTTTCCTTGATCATTCGAACTTCGTGTTCCTCTGCGCAGGTGGCATGGTAAGCATCTTGGGCTTTATTCAACTCAACCTCATGCAGGACACCCTGGTATTTGTGATTGCTTACAAGCCCAGGTTCGGGTTTTAAAGGTTCAATTGCATCAATGGTGGCGGCATCGTCAGGGGATGAAATCAGGTCAATTTCCAGAAGAGGTCTTTGATCATTGGATTCATGCTCTGCTTTGGGATTTGAGGTTTCATTATCGTTTTCAGCCCTGAAGAAAGGTTTAAATAAAAAGAAAACGATACCGATCGCAATAATCAGAAAAAGGATGATCAGAGTTAAATCCATAATTGCTTAACCCAGTTGATACTCAGAAAAAAATACACTTAATATAATATTAATTCATAAATCACTTTTTGTACAGGGTTATAATGAATTGAATTAAGAAACTCAGAGAAATCGTGCTGAAAGCTGTGCGCAAAAACACAATTTTAAAGACCACCCCGGCTATTGAGCGGGCTGACAGCACTGAAGCAGATGGCAGTGAATAAATTTAACTCGTTAAGGCTTCTTCGCGCGCAATTAAATGGGCTAAGGAGACGCTCCTCAGATTTTCAACCAATTCATTCTGCGTTTCGCACCACACTTCGTGAAGGGGGCAGTTGCTCCCAAATGAGCACAAGAAAGGGTCCTTCGTGCACTCACACAGTGTGATTGGGCCATCAATGGCTTCAACCACATCCAGCAGTGAGATGTTTTCTGGATCACGAGCCAGCATGACACCGCCGCTGGCTCCGCGTAAGGTGTTAACCAGGCGCGCAATCGATAGTTGAGAGATGATCTTCGCCAGGAAGGACGATGGAATCAGTTTTTCCTGGGCAATCTTGCTGGTGGTGGCTGGCTTCCAATTGGGCTCGTTTCTGGTTTGCTCGTGCCTGGCAAGGTACAGCATCGCTCTGAGGGCATAATCGGCCTGTCGGGTTATCTGCATGGGATTGTTCTCTCTCTTTCTGTTTTCGTCCCGGTTCACGATAAATTGTATCTAATTTAGGGGGATTTGTAAAGGATGAAAGGAATTAGAAATTAGGAATTAGGAGTCAGGTGATATGCAACCTCAATTATAAAATCCTAATACCTGTTCCCTACTTCCTAACCGCCCACTCACCATTCACCAAATTGGTATAATAAACCTTGCAAGCTCTTAACGCTGAAGAACAGTTTTTTAAAGGAGAATATCTTTTGACAACCGCATTGATCACCGGCATCACCGGGCAGGACGGCTCGTACCTGGCGGAACTCCTGCTCGCCAAAGGCTACCACGTCGTTGGTATGGTCCGCCGGACGAGTACCATCGACTACAGTCGCATCGAACACATCCAGGACCAAATTGAGCTGGCCCATGGCGATTTGCTGGATCAGGGCTCGCTGTATGCGATCTTTGACACCTATCGCCCCGATGAGGTCTATAACCTGGGCGGGCAGTCCAATGTACAGCTCTCCTGGTCACAGGCGGTGCTGACCGCCGAATCGACAGCCCTGGGTGTAACCCGTTTGCTGGACTGTATGCGCCAGGTGACGCCCGCAGCGCGTTTCTATCAAGCCTCTACCAGCGAGATGTTTGGCGATGCAGATGAATCCCCCCAGACCCTGACCACCCGCCTCAACCCACGCAACCCCTACGGGGTCGCTAAGGTGTACGGGCACCTGATCACCCAGAATTACCGCCAGCGGCAGGGCTTGTTTGCCGTCTCGGGCGTGCTGTATAACCATGAGAGCCCGCGGCGCGGCCTGGACTTTGTCACCCGTAAGATCACCCACGGTGTGGCGCAAATTAAGCGGGGATTAGCAACGGAATTGCGCCTGGGCAACCTGGACGCCCAGCGGGATTGGGGCTTTGCCGGCGATTATGTGCAAGCGATGTGGTTGATGCTCCAGCAAGATCAGCCAGCGGATTATGTGGTCGGCACAGGTCAACTGCATACCGTGCGGGATTTTTGTCGAATCGCGTTCGAGGTTGCCAACCTGGATTACCGCAACTATATTGTTGAAGATCCTGCCTTCTTTCGTCCAGCAGAACGCTTCCCCTTGCTGGCGGATCCCAGCCAGGCTAGCACAGATTTAGGTTGGCTTCCGCAGGTTGATTTTGAGGCATTGATCGAGATGATGGTGACCGCCGACCTGGCAGCCCTGGGGGCATGAGCTAAACACTGGATATTCCAGTATAATTTGATCCATCACAGATCCTATCGATTGGAATTTATGACCGGCCAGCATCAACTCAGCGCGCGCGAAATTGAGATCCTCAGATTGGTGGCCAAAGGCCTCACCAACGGTGAAATTGCCCATCATCTGACCATCAGCCCCAACACAGTCAAGGTACACCTCAGCAACATCTTTGAGAAGACGGGAGCGGCCTCACGCACCGAAGCGACCATGTACGGCATCGAACACGGCATCATCGACGTGCCGGGCGGGGCTGAGGCTGCCGAAGTCATCCCGCCCACCCGGGCGGAACTGCTGCGCAAACACGCCTGGTGGATCGTGCCCGCCGCCGCGCTGGTGATGGTCTTAATCGTCCTCACGCTGATCAACCTTCTCCGACCGCCTGAGCCCGAAGCCCAGCCGCTGGCTGCATTGGCAGAGCGCTGGCAGGAACTGGCGCCGATGCCCGTCGCCCGCGCTGGCATGGCGGCTGCAGCCTATGACGGCGAGATCTATGCCATCGCCGGTGAGGGGCCGGAGGGCATCAGCGGCAGCGTCTTTCGTTACACGCCTGAGAGAGACCGCTGGACACAACTGAGCGAAAAGCCCCTCCCCGTGGCAGACGTGCACGGTGTGCTGATCGGCGAGAAGATTTACGTCCCCGGCGGCAGGCGTCCGGATGGAGCGCCAACCGATATCCTGGAGATTTACGACCCCCGGCGAGACACATGGTCAACGGGTGCGCGCCTGCCGCAGCCGGTCAGCGCGTACGCATTGGCGGATTTCGAGGGGCAGATGTACCTGTTTGGCGGTTGGGACGGGGAACGCACTCTTGATACGGTGTATGTGTACAATCCAGCGGCAGATGCGTGGCGAGAGGGAACGCGTATGGGCACCCCGCGCCAGGATCACGGCGCAGTGGCATTGACGGATAAGATCCTCGTCATCGGCGGCAGGAATGACAGTGGCGCTCTCAAGGAGGCGGTGGGCTATTACCCATCGCGGGATGTAGAGGGGGAGAATCCCTGGGAGGGTTTCGTGGACCTGCCAGAAGCCAGGTATGGCTTTGGGGTGGCGAATGTGTCAGATACGATTTATGTGATGGGGGGATTTCCGGAAGGCACAGATAACTGCGACCGGTCTGGATTGATTTTTAACGAAGATACATGGGATGATCTCGCTACAGCAATCGAAGGGAGCTGCCAATCCACCGATTTGGTGTCTATCGGGCCTTTGCTATATTTTATTAACCATAGCGAGTTGCATCAACCAGCGCAGATATGGTCTTATAAAGCATTTTATTATGAGATTTATATACCGATTATTCAGTAAAATTTTGGTTATTCTCTATCGACCATAAGGTGGAGTTATTGCTCACAAAAATAAACCGAATAAGTATTTTATTGGTTGAGAAACTTAAACTGGAACAGCATCAATTACCTATCCAGGAGATAGATGTTTTATTACCCATTTTATTTCCTGGAGGAGTTATCATCGGCACGATAGCAGTGCTGAAGAATGTTTATTATTAAATCTTAATTTCAGAGATTAATTAAAAATGGGCTGGTAGCTATTCTACAAAAATATCACCAAGATCAGTGGTTTCTCCTGCATCGACTTTAACAATAATAATGTTATTCTCAGTTGAGTTTACATCTCTTATGGGAAGCAAACTCATTGGCGTCCAGATTATTATTCCGTATTCGCCTGGATTGATGTCAGAAAACACAAATATTCCATTTTGAGACTGGACTGCAACAGGATCTACGCCTGTGGTTACACTCAATACTTGAGGTAGGTTTGGCCCAGAGTTGGCATTATTAATCACCTCTCCCAGATACAGAGCTGGTGCTAAAAAGGGCTCTTGAGTGTCTAATAATAAGAGACGACCGGTGACAACACCTGTGTTGGGTTTAGGACTTGGAATAACGATACTATCTGGATAGTATTCAATGGTTGGTTTTTGTTCAAAAGCTGGATAGCCAAAATCTTCAATGTTTTCCTGTTGATCTGGTATGGCATCCGGTCCGGGATAACCAGAAAAAACCGTCTCTTCCGGGGCTTCTTCAGTGGTTAAAATTGTTTGAGTGGGTTTGCAGGCAGATAATAAGATTATCAAAATCAATACCTGGCTAAATAAAAATAAATCACGCCTGTTTGTCTTCATAAGCCTCACTAAAATATTCTTCTCTAATTCTTAATTATATCATCCCGGGCAAACCATAAGCCCGGGATGAAAAAAGTTACGATGCTCGCAAAAAGCACAAACTAGTGACTTGGTTATTCGGGACCCAGAGTAAATTCAGGTCCGGCTGACATCTGGTAAAAACTATCGCCAAATTTTCCAGCATTAGGGTCGCTGGCAGCATTTGTGATAACGTAAACGTTAGCATCACAAGAAATTTTTACACCACCGTTGTAACCAGTCGGAAGGTTAGATACATCAGGTGCCCATCTTGTGAAGAATGAATTTGCGTCTATTGTTCTTGTGAAATTTGCACCTGGGGCATCTGAGAAAGTGAAGTCACAGGTTACACTCGTTGATGAGAAATTAGAAATGTGAAAACCGCTGGAGAAACCACCTACGTGAACCATCCACTTAGCAATGTAGTTTGTCCGACTACCTCCCGTGGCCAGAAACGCTCCGTATGTACCGCCATTCCCAACGTAATCAGCCTGAACACCTCTCCCGCCACGATTCTCCTGGTTGACATTTGCGATCAACACACCATCTGGATTGAAGGTGCCATTAATGTTTGTTGCAGTGATAACCGCCTTCCCATAGCGCAAATTGTTATGAATTTTCTTAACAGGCGCCAAAACTTGAACATCGGGAAGATAGAAATCTTTCGCTTCACCCACACCCAGAGTAGAAGGATATTGATAGACATAATCCTTTCCGTCAAATGTATAAGTGATTTTGAATGAGGTAGGAGTATCACCAATATTTTGGACCATAATCCCACTATTGTATCCATAATAAAGCATAACAATATAGGGTGCATACAAGGTATGGCTGCCTTTAGAAGAACCATTCCATGCGTGGATTTGTGAAGTTTCCGGGCTAACACCGCTGTTATAAAAGGCTGTGCTAACTGCCAGAGGTGTCACACCATCATCTGATGAGACTGTTGCTCCACCAATGAACGATGAAGGCAAAGTGGGAACGTCTCCCAGGAGCACCACCTCATTGGCAAATGGGGCGACGGTCATCGATAAACTTGGAAAGGAAATTTTGTTTCTATCAACAAAATCAATCGTGATATCTACCGGATTCGCTGTAGTATTCTGGATCGCAATATAAGAATTCCAGCCATAAAAATCTTTCTCTATTTGAGACACATACATCACTGGACCGATTTCATTTTGATCAAAACCTCTTTCTGCAGCAAACCGATATGGGTTGGTTTTAGTGCCCGTTGTTTCTGCACTGTAATCAACTGAACAGGTAACCGGCTGGCTCGATTCAACGACTACGGAACCGATTGCCCCATCCGGCAACCCGCTAATTACGAAGTTGGTACTCTTACCAGCAGGAATTGCAGTTGTACCCAATGAGGTCTTAACGCCAGTTCCTTCTTCATAGAATAGCAATTCGACAGCAGCATCTTCAGTATCAGATTGATTAATACAAGAAATGCTGCTTGTCCAATTTCCGGTGATAAAATTGGCTTGCGCTGGATGTGATGGAACCAGGGCAAACAATATAATAAAAGCAATCATCCCAATCAAGAACTTTTTCATGATCATCTCCTTTTTAACAACTCGAGTATTTTCTACTTGTAATTTTATCAAAAAGAGAGCGGTATTCAATAATACCTTTGTATTATTCAGCTATTTAAAAAGCGTTTGTTTTGGTAATGCTTTACTTATTTTTTCGAGTGGGATCTTTTATGGGTAACAGAAGCAAAGTTAAAGTTAGAAATACTTCTGCGATGAAGATCAGAGTTCTCATTAATAAACTTGTGAGGATGAGCATATGTTGGTTAACCAGGGCTTTTGCCAAATAAACAATGATTGCCTCACGAATGACTAAACCGTTGGGTATAAAAAGAAATACATTGCTGATAAAAAAATTTGTTGAGTGTAAAAAAAGAGAAATTGAATAATTAAAATTGTTGATGCCAACGGATTTGGAAAGAAACAAAAATGCCCAACTCATTAATAACCAACCAGAAAAATTCACACTTACAGCATAAATATACAGTTTTTTATTTCGTATATTCTTAATACGGTCCTGGTCATTAGCAGCCAAAGTTATCAATCGAGGTAAAAAAAGAATTAATAGTACCAGCAAAAACAATAGTATGGATATTAGTATTTTATATCCCAACAGTAATTCGATTAATTGGTGTCCATAAACCAAATATGATAAGCAAGACAAAATACCACCCAGTGATGTGACCAGGATAAACTCAACTCCAATAGCAAAAGCAATGGTTTTGATTGGGATATTGTAGGTTTCTAAGAAAACTGACCTGCTCGCATATTGCCAAACAAATCCGGGAATATATTTTGCAAGTGATGATATGGCGTAACCGCGAATAACACCAATAATATTCTTTTGAAAGCCCAACCAGGCAAGGATTAGCCACCAGGTAATCGTGCCAATAAAAACAGTTAATAAAACGAGAATAAACACATATGTTAAATATGTGTAGTTAATGTTTATTTCACGAAGGGTTGTTGAAAAATCTTGAAAATTTAGGGAAATATAAACAGCAACAAATATGATTATAAATAAGGAAATTCCCGCCTTAAAGATTGGTTTCCGGATAAATTGAATTATTTTTTCCAAAACTTTGCGGAATGTTGAAATAACTTCCTTCTTCAATAAATGGATTTTCATAGCAAGTTGACTTAAATAAAGACTTCAGGTTATGATTTTTCCACAAATATATAAAAACGAATAGGACAAATTCTTCGGGATTAACGGTGCTAGCAATGAGGCAATCAGTCGTTTTGGTTTTCCCTTTAAATATTTCCAATCACCCCTGGAGCGGGGAAACAACATATTGTACCGGTATATCTTAATGATACTTAGACCGTTTTCTTCAATCAGGTCACCCCATTCATTAATCGTGGCAAACCGTTCTATAGATTGATTGTGCGAAGGCCCATAACCTTTCAGCAAAACATTGCGAAAAATATCAATCAGATAGTAACTGTTTGGCAAAAAAATCGCTGCCCCCCCATTGGGTTTTAATACCCGGCAGATTTCTCGAATCCCCTTTGACGGGTTTAGAAAATGCTCTAAACTTCCAAGGTTGGTGGCGTAATCAAAACTGGATTCTGGAAATGGTAATGCTTCCCCATCGCAAACAAAGAACTTTTCCCCAAGTTTTTTTGCTCGTTTTATTGCTTGCAGTGATATGTCTGTGCCTATTGCTTTAACGTCATATTCCTCTGCCAAATAAGGTAATGTGCCAAACCCAGTAGCGATATCAAGCAAGGAACAGCCTGGTTTAATCTTGAGCCGGTTTAATACCCACAAATAAAATGATGGCATTTCCAAAAGTCTATTGGATTCCAAGTAGATCTTATTGTAAGACTCAATCACTTTGGCTTTATCAATTGTTTTTGAGCTCCAATTAATAGACATGATACTTCACTGTATCGAAAGTAATGTTTTGTAAATATTAATTGCTTCTACGGGGGAGTGCCTTGAATGAATATCCTCGGACCTTAACAAACCCTTTTGAATCAATTGTGATCTCAGAAATCGATCGTTAAATAAGCTTTCAATGGCATCAGCCCAAACTTCGGGAGACTGATATTCATCAATTAATATGCCGGCATCTCCAACAACCTCAATAATCCCCGATGTTTTTGATGCAATCAAGGGAACACCCAGTTGCATAGCCTCAAGGCAAGGGATTCCGAATCCTTCGTGGATTGAAGGAAAAACAAAAATCAGTGCATTTTTATAAATTCTTAACAGCTCTTCCTTTTTTACTTTTCCTTTATAAATTATGTACTCTGAAAGATTTAACGCATCAACTAAATCTATGATGTAACCAGCGTCACTTTCAGAATATCGAGGGCCAACTAACACTAATGGTGGGAAATCAGCATGTCTTTTCACAAGGAGATCAATAGCCCTCACCAGTGTTTCAAGGTTTTTTTTGAGTGCGAGTACTCCCACATACAAAATATAGCTTTCAGGCTTCTCGTCTTGAATTTCTTGTGGTACTGGTAGAAGCTTGTTATTATTTACCAGATCGTAAAATTGTGACGCATTATAGATGACAGTAATTTTTTCTGGATTAATTTTGTATTGTTCTATGATATCTTTTGCGGTATTTATCGAGACTGCAAAAACTGCGTCCATTTTTCTTGTAATCCAAGGTTGGATTACTTTCCAATAAAATGCTGATAGTTTGCTATGAATATCCGGATGGAAAACGATTGTTAAATCATGGATTGTCAACACCGTTTTTGCTTTGGGTACCAAACTCGCTTGACCTTTTGTAAAATGTATGAGGTCAATGCCCTTAAAAATTATTTCAAAGGGTAAGAATAATTGCATGAACAAGCGTGCAATAATCCCCCGTTTAAATGGAAGAATGACCTGTTTTATATTGGGTTTATTTAATGATTGTTCATGCTCGCTTAAGTAGATGATAAATTCCCAATCATATGATTGAGAAGTTAACATATTTAAGTAATGAAGTATAGACGTCCTACCCCCACCTTCATCATTAATTCCTAAAGCATCTATACCGATTTTTATATTCTTTTTCAAATTCTCTTCCACTCACAGACTTTCTTTGGTTGTTGATTTTTATTCGAACAATTCTCAGGTTACACTACAAAATATTATTAACATAAGCGCATTTTAAAATGATCAATATACCGCCATAATTAGCCAAACGATCTTTTCTTTGTCATCTTGTTCGGGTTGAATTTTGTTTTATTAGTAGCCAATTATAATTTGGGTAGAATGGGGCCAGACATTTGATAAGCTCCAAGGGGATTTTTATAATGATTTTATTTAATTTCTTTGTTTGCAGACCATATTTTTCAGGATTTGCGATCATCTTATGAGTGTAATCGATTCGTGTAAAAGATTTTGCCAATCTTTTAATATACCAGTAGTTGCGAGGGTAGATATCAAAAATATCTCCTTTTTGTGTTAGGCGGAGATACAAATCCGATAATTTATGCGGAAGCCAGGACAAAAAAGGTAGGAAATAATGTGGCTCAATTATCTGAAAACGATTCGGACCGCTAAAAAAACAAATTCCACCGGGCTTAAGCACCCGGTAAATCTCATTAAAGACTTCTTTTTGTTTTGTTGTATGTTCATATACCTGTGGGAAAAGAACCAGATCAAATACTTGATCACTAAATGGCAACTTCGCTCCATCTGCTTGAGAAAATGCAAAGTTTTTCTTTTGAGACGCTTGAGCGAAAGGAAAATTGCTAAATTCTAATTCGATACCCCACATCTTAGCGACAAAATCTCCAAAATATGCACTGATTTCGCCTGAACCACAACCCACCTCAATGCATGAAAAAGCATCCATTTGTAATCCGTCTAAATAATCCATAATAACGGTTATTATTTTTTTAGCTTGCTGTGTTCGGGAGGCAATTAAATGGTTCATTTGTAAATTCAAACGCTGTGCTATTTTGTTAATTCTAACAGCAGGAAGCCATTGCTCCCATATGGGTCTTTACTTTCATAAGTTAACAGTATATCCAATAGTTTTCCAGTGAGTTTTGGTGAAATAAAAAATAATATTTTCAGTAATAAATATAGTTTACGGTACCATGAGGCTTGTAATTCACAAATTTCCACCTTTGATTCTTGATTAACTAACGATCGCAACTGTTCAACGCTATATCCGCGACGCAGCACATGTCCCCATCTTATGCTAATCCAGCTGGTGAGGAAGGGTGGAAATAGGCGAATATTTATGTGAGGGGTGGTAAGGATTAGTTTACCACCAGGTTTTAATATCCTAAGCATTTCACTAACCAATTTTTGATCATCTTTGACATGTTCAACAACATCAAGAAGATAAATTACATCAAAACTACGATCTCGTAATGGTGTAAAAAAGCCATCAGCCTTTACCAGAGCAATATCCTGAGCCGATTTTCTCGGTTCAATGTCCAGCCCAACACGTAATCCAGCATTAATCTCTGATAGCATGCGGCCATCATGGCAGCCAATTTCAATAACCTTTTCCCCGCCATAAGTTTTTCCGTATTTTTGTAAATACTTAACCCGATAAAGTTGACCTAATCGTGTCATTTTTCGCTCATAATACTTTTTCGGAAAAGATATTCAAACTCAATTGCAACTTTTGTCCAGTTATATTTTTCAAGGACTGATTGCCTGGCAAGGCCCCCCACCTGTCGTTGATATGATTTATTTATGAGCAGCTCTTTTAAAATTTTTATGAAATTGTGCCGATCATCCTGATCAATTATGAAACCATTTTTATGGTCTTGTATAACAAGCCTTACCCCACCAATATCGCTTGCTATACACGGCAATCCGCACGACATTGCCTCTAACAATACGGTTGGTAAGCCGTCTAAATTACCAGCCCTATCACGTTGCGATGGAAGAACAAAAATGTCTGCTGCCCCTAGAAATTCAGGCACTTCATGCCAGAGTATCTGCCCAGGAAAAGAAACATGCCCGGTGACTTTTAATTTTTCAACCAGTTCAGTTAATTCTTGCTCTAAAGGTCCTGAACCACCAATGACAACTCGGAAATTATTGCTTTCTAATAATAAATCAGGCACGATCGAGATCAGTTTATCAAACCCCTTTTTGTAAACCAAACGCCCAAGCGCAGCAACAATAATCTCATCCTCACCCCACCCATATTTTCTCCGAATCGCGGTTCGGTTATTGATGGGTTTAAAGATATCAGGATCAGCTCCCCAAGCCAGTAATTCTATATTAATGTTCGGATTAATCTTTTTAGCGCGTTCTAAGAGCTCCTGGCTGCAAGCCGTCACATATGAAGCACGAGAAAACACCCACTTTGCAACCCAACGAAAAAGAAAATTTTTATCTGCGACAAATATATCTGACCCATGCAGACTAATAATGAAAGGTATCTTTAAAAATCTGCTCGCAAGCGCAGCAGCTACTCCATTGGGGATGACCCAATGATCATGAATAACTTCTGCACCCATGTTTTTTGAAACTTTAATCAATTTGATCGTTGCAGCAATGATATACAAAGGCAATAACAAAAGGGTAATTGGTTTTAATTTCACATCTGCGTTGAGTGAGCGTGCATGCCCCATAACATGAAGTTTTTTAGGCCAGACATACCGAAACCGATGAACCAAAATCTTTGCCTTGGGATCTTGCTTCACCTCGATATCATAAGGAGCAACAACTTCCACATGATGACCACGGTGATGCAGTGCTTCTGAAATGGATTTGACAAAGGGGGCAATACCATCCCCTCGATATCTTGGATATGAACTGGCTATTACAGAAATTTTCATCGTATACCTTTGTGATGGGTTATGTAAGGTTCTCTATTGATTGTATGTGTTAACCTAGATTGTTTGAAACCTCATCGACACGACCCTTCAGAATTTTATCATATTAACAGAAAAATAATGGTTTTCACTACCGCTCGATTTTATACACCCATACCTCTCCATCCTCATACACTTCCTCCACACCCGGGCACCCCACCAGGCCCTCGGGCTGCAGGCTCCCTACCCCTTTTCGCAAGTAAACCCAGTCCAGCTCGGCTTCCTCAACCAGGTTCCAGAAGTCTTCCGAGCAGGTGCTCACCTGGCTGGCAGCTTCTCCCCAACCACGCAGTTCCCCCGTCCAGTCTGCATCCGGTGAAAAGCCATAGAAGATGGTCGGCACCAGCGACCAGCGCCCCGTATACGGCAGCAGCCAGCCGCCCCCATCCACGCCACGGTAGACGCCTCCCTGCCAATAGGTGGTGTTGATAAAAAAGCGCGCTTCAGGCGGTGTGTTTTCTGTAATCCAATCCAGGGCAGCCAGGTCTGCCTCAGTTGCCAGGACGGTCGTAGGGTTAGCGACATCCTGCGCGTCCGAAAATCCCCACGCGCACCAGCCCAGAACCAACAGCACCAGCAGGAGCGTACCCACCCAGCGCTGCTTCAGCAACCGTTCTGCCTGACGTGTGCACCACCAGAACAGCCCTCCTGTCAGCAGTGCAATCGGGATAAACAGCACAATCGCAAAGTGATCCGACCTGAAGGGGCTCAGCGTCAGCCCCCAGGGAAGCGCCATCAACGCCAGTGTCAGGCTCCACACCCCGAAACTCAGTGTATGGCGTTTGCACAGGGCGAACAGCAAACCCAACCCTGCCGGCAGCAACAACCAGTGATTGCTGGCGGGTCCCAACAATTTCCAGATGTAATCCGCATTGCCCCCGGTGAGGACCGCCTCGATGCTTTCGGGCCATCGGGCGTCAATTCCCGGGTTGCTGGGAGTAAACTGTGCCACTCGCCACAACCAGGGCGCAGCCAGCAGTACCCCAGCCAGGACGCTGTTCAGCGCTGCGGATGCCCCGATCCACACCTTTGGTAAATGCCGCAGATCGTGCAGCAGGGTCCCCAGCGCCAGCAGGACGATAAACACAGCCAACAGCAGGGCGGCAAAATAATGGGTCAACAGCAGACCTGCCGTCAGGAGGGCCAGGGTCAGCGCACTGACCCAGCGTTGTTTTCCGCGCACCAGGTTGATGGCTTGCCCCATTGCCAGCGGCAGCAGGGCCAAACCGGTCAGGAGCGTATAGCGCCCCCAACTGAGGTAATAGGCTGGCATGCGGGTGGCGAAACTCACCAGCAGCGCTGCAGCCAGTGCCGGACGCCAGTTACGCCACAGGGTTTTTCCCAGGGCGTACACGGATAATCCGACCGCAGCATTCAGCACCTGACCCAGGACGAGCATCGCCTGCCCGATGGGCAGGTTGCTGACGGCGGTGAACAGCGCGGTCACGGCATGGTTGCCAAAATGGTAGTAAAAGGGCATCGGCAGGTAAGGCATGAGGTCCTGCGGCACCCCGCCACTTTCAAGGATCGTTTTGATGATTAAAAAATGATGCTGCGAGTCGACCCAGTTCGGCAGCAACAGATCACGCGCCTGGTACAACCGCCAGGCAACGACCGATCCGAACGCAGCCAGCCCTATCACCAGGTGAAGACGGTAGCGGCGCGGCAACCAAAAGCCATGCCGGATCAGCCCGCCCACCACCAGGAGCAGGCAAGCAAGCAATAAGATAACGATCAGGGCAACTGAAAAACGCAGGCCTGTCACAAAACCTGCCAACGCCAGCAGGGGGATCATCGCCAGGCTGATGCCCACAGTCTGGGCAAAGGTGAAAATCGGGTCCTCTTGCCGCTGCCCCAGCCAGACCCACCAGGCCATTCCGGGCAAAAGCAGGCAAACACACGCCAGGATGGTCACAGGGGAACCACCCCCTCAGTATCGACATCGACCAACATCTGCTGAACGCTGATCCCCAGGGCAGGGTGGAGCAGATCGGGGGCAATTTCGTTGAGCGGCACCAGCACAAAGGCTCGCCCGACCATGCGCGGATGAGGGATTTGCAAATTTGGGCTTGTGATCACCCGGTCGCCATAAAACAAAATATCCAGGTCAATCACCCGCGGGCCGTTCAGGATCAGTTTCACGCGCCCCATTTTCCGCTCGATGCGCTGTAAGAAGCGCAGAAGGGCGCGGGGCCTCTGGCGCGTGTTGACCTCGATCACCTGGTTGAGGAAGTAGGGTTGATCGGCATACCCCCAGGGCGAGGTGATGTACACCGATGATTCTCGCGTGATGACGGCTTTACGGCTTAACCAATCTTTTGCGGTTTGCAGATTCAAAGCGCGGTCGCCGATATTGGTGCCCAGGGCGATATACACCGGTTGTGGTTTTCGCATTACACCTCAAGGATATTCAGGAAGTCTGCCAGCAGTCCATAGGCGGTGGTCTCAGGGCCGGGGTCGCTCTCCAGGATGCCCAACCCCGGCAGCACATCTAACTTAAACTCGCAAAAAGAACTGGTGCCGGTGACGCTGTACAGGGGGGATTCAGGGCTCACCCGCTGTGGGGCCACCCGCGCGATCACGCCATCCGGGCTGGTTTGCGCAGAACAAACCAGTTTCCAGCGTTCGCCGGCTGATTTAGCCTCTGCCACCATGCGCGGGGTGATGCCGCGGATGCCGGTGCGATCGACCGCCTGGGGGGTGAGGGGAATCCCCATCAATACAGTGACCAGTGCGGCAACCTTGATAGCGGCATCCCAACCATCCACGTCATTGCTGGGGTCGGTTTCAGCGATGCCGATCGAGCGGCCGTATTCCAGGGCTTCCTCCAGGGATGCACCTGCTTCCATCATACCGAGCAAAAGGTTGGTGCAGGAATTTAGGATGCCCTCAAACCCCAGCAAGTTTGCTCCCACCAGGGGCTGGCGAAACAGACTGAAGATCGGCGCGCCGTCCATGACGGCTGATTCAAACAGGAAACGCACGCCCTGTTGTTCCGCCAGTGAGGTCAGCGCTTGATAGCCGTGTACGACCGGGCCCTTATTGGCAGTGACCACGTGCATGCCTGCTTTTAGCGCTGTTCTGATGTGGTCCAGGGCAGGCTGCCCGGTGTGAGGGTTGACCGGCGTGGTCTCGAACATAAAATCCGCCGGGCAGGCGCTGATAAAGGTCCGGGCATCAGACGGCGTATCAACAGTACTCAAGCTGGTCAACGTTTGCCCCGTCACAGCCAGCTCGAGGGCAGCTTGCAGGTCAAGACCCTCCGGGTTGATGGCTGCGCCGTGAGACCCGGTAATAATCCCTGTGACCAGGGGGGTCATGCCGTACCTGGAAGACAGTTCCGCGGCTTTATCGAGCAGCAGGCGGGCAAAAGACCTGCCGACATTGCCAAAGCCGACCAGGCATAAACGATGAATCTTGGGCATGTTTCGCTCCTTTATGAATATTGTTCAATCAACCTAATTTAACCACAGAATTCAAAAAGAAACCAATGACAACAGGTGGTGAGTGGGGAGTAGGAAGTAGGGATTAGGGATTAGGGATCAGGCTTTTTACTTCGTGTTCTTTGTGGTTCAAAACAGGGTTAACCGCCGGATTGATTGATCATCCACAGAGGTATTGATTTGTTGGTCATCCGTAGGGGCAACCCTTCGCGCAGCACTCCCTGTGCCTTGCAAGGGTATCGAGCCGTGGTTGTCCTGGGCGGACATGGAGGCCCGCCCCTACGATGGGATTATCGATGCCAACCCAGGTAACCCGTAGGGGCAACCACGGAAGGTTGCCCTGGGCGGAGACGGAGGTCCGCCCCTACGATGGGA
>Ga0209719_1000149_pt1 | contig 104462 bp, 95 predicted proteins | sample AD_JPNAS2_MetaG_FD_184421 | JGI IMG/M metagenome (GOLD analysis project Ga0209719, IMG submission 184421) | Active sludge microbial communities of municipal wastewater-treating anaerobic digesters from Japan - AD_JPNAS2_MetaG (SPAdes) (version 2) | ecosystem: Engineered > Bioreactor > Anaerobic...
AACATCGTACGTAATAGAAGGAAGAACGAAAAATGCAGATGAATCTTAAAAATTGCCTTCCGGTATGCCGGATAACGCGCTTGAATATGGAGGGGCGTCAATTCATTTGTGAATTCATAATGTCTTTGGGCATTGCCGCAGCCAACCCCGGGAATGGAGATTCGTCATGTTTCTGTTGTTTAACTTGAAGCCCTTGAACATGCCCGTGTCGATGATCGGGCAAAAGGCTACGGCTCGAGGGTCAATTGAAAATCGTCTCTTTCCTTTTCCAGGTCCCGAAGCAGTTTCACGGCCCGGTTAAAATCCCCGCCCATGGATTTCTTGGAAAGGCCGGCCTGTTTCCAGACGATTTTGAAGGGGCCGGGAACGTCCGCGGTCAGCACGTCCCACAGCGCGTCGAGGTTGCGGCCGAAGTGATCGGGCAGGAAGAGCTTTTTGGAAAGCTGGTCATAGAGGTCGTTCAGCGAGCCGATGGTGCGTCCGTTTAACAGGCATCTTTTTACCGGCATGGGAGCACCTCCGTAAAAGTCCGGTAGTGGTCCACGGTTACGCATCGCGCTCCGTCTCGGGAAAAGACCAGACGCTTCGGGCCCCTGCGTCCACCCTTGTAGTCCAGATCGGCTTCCCGCCATTTTTTTTCAGGAAGCCTTTCTTCCCGGTTCCAAAACGGATCGCCGCCGATGCTGCAGCCCCGGAGCACCGCGATCGACCACAGGTCCTTTCCGGGCTTCCATCCCCGCGCCTGGGCCGTCTGTTTGCTCACGAATTTGGCCGGAAGCTTTTTGTTTTGCGTCCGGTTCAGAACACGGAGCACCTCAACCAGCTCCCGCTCGTCGATGGCCGGGGCCAGCCGCTCATTCAGGCTCCGGACGACTTTCTCGCAGGACGCTGCGCAGGCTTGCGTCAGCACCAGAGGGCACAGGAACAAAAGAAGAAGGGCCGCCGCGAGAGCCGTCCATCTCATCATAGCCGCTGAAGCAGTCGTTACGCGCATTCGCTGTAGCCGCAGAGGCGGCAGACGGCGCAGCCGCCCTCGTGCTCGATGATGCCGCCGCAGTCCGGACAGGCGCCTTTGAGGAAAACGCGCTTCACGTGCTGCACTTTGCCGCCGTTTGCCGCCACGTGCGCCTGAATCGCTTTGGCCACCGCGTCGGCGCAGGATAGGACCTTGTTTTCACCGAAGCCGGATGGAGAGTGGCAGGAAATGCCCTGCAACTGTTTGACGACCTGACGCGCCTGAAGTCCGCTGCGCCAGGCCAAGGACACCATGCGTCCGATCGCTTCGCTCTGGGAGGCGGCGCATCCGCCCGCTTTGCCCATCGTGGTAAAGAGTTCGAAAAGACCCGTGTCGTCCTCATTCACCGTGACGTACAGAGGTCCGCATCCCGTCTGCATCTGATAGGTCCAGCCTTTGAGGACTTTGGGCCGTTCGCGTTTGGTCGCCGGCTTTCCCTGGGCGGCGCCCGCTTCCGCCTCTTCTTTTTTCCCGACGCTCAAAACCTGATGGTCCCTTGAGCCGTCCCGGTAAATGGTGACGCCCTTGCAGTCGAGCTTGTAGGCCAGTTCATAGACGCTGGCCACATCCTGGATCGACGCGCTTTTGGCGAAGTTGACGGTTTTGCTGACCGCGTTGTCCGTGTATTTTTGAAAGGCGGCCTGCATGCGAATGTGCACTTCCGGCGTAATGTCATGCGCGGTGACAAACACGTTGCGGATCTCTTCCGGAATTTCCGTGATGCCGTGAAGCGTTCCGTGTTCGGCAATCCGCTGCATCAGCTCCGGTGAGTAAAATCCCTTTTCCCTGGCCATGGCTTCAAAGAGGGGGTGGACTTCCACCAGAATGTCGTTGTCCATCACCTGCCGGACGTAGGACACGGCAAAAAGAGGCTCCACGCCGGAAGAGGCGTTGGCGATGATGGAAATCGTGCCGGTGGGAGCAATGGTGGTCACGGTGGCGTTGCGCAGGGACGGCTCGCCTTTTTTATCGTAAAGGGACCCTTTGAAATTCGGAAAGGCGCCCCGGCTCTTGGCCAGCGCGCGGGACGCGGCATGTCCCTGTTCATTGATAACCCCCATGACTTTGTGGGCCAGTTCAACGGCTTCTTCGGTATTGTAGGGAATGCCCAGCGCGATCAGCATATCCGCCCAGCCCATGACGCCCAGGCCGATTTTGCGGTTGCCCATGGTCATTTCGTGGATTTTCGGCAGAGGATAGTTGTTGACTTCCACGACATTGTCCAGAAAATGGACGGCCAGTTGAACCACCCGGCCCAGCCTTTTCCAGTTGATCTTGCCGTTCTGGACCATTTTGCCCAGGTTGATGGAGCCCAGGTTGCACGATTCGTAAGGCAGAAGGGGCTGCTCTCCGCAGGGGTTCGTGGATTCGATTTGCCCGACGTGGGGCGTTGGGTTGTCCCGGTTGAGCCGGTCGAGAAAAACGATGCCCGGCTCGCCGTTTTCCCAGGCCTGCGTGACGATGCGGTTGAAAACCTTGCGGGCGTTGAGCGTTCCGGAAATCTGGTTGTCGCGGGGATTGACGAGATCGTAGTTTTCGTCTTTCTCCACGGCTTTCATGAAGGCTTCGGTCAGCCCTACGGAAATGTTGAAATTGTTGAGCTGCTTTTTGTCGGCCTTGCACATGATGAAATCCATGATGTCCGGGTGATCGACGCGCAGGATGCCCATGTTGGCGCCGCGCCGCGTTCCGCCCTGCTTGATCGTTTCCGTCGCCACGTCGAACACGCGCATGAAGGAGATCGGCCCGCTGGAAATGCCGGTGGTCGTAAGAACCACGTCATTGGCCGGGCGCAGGCGCGAAAAGGAAAACCCGGTCCCGCCGCCGGACTTGTGAATCAGCGCGGTGTACTTCACGGCGTCGAAAATCTCTTCCATGGAATCGCCCACCGGCAGGACAAAGCAGGCGGACAACTGTCCCAGCTCGCGCCCGGCGTTCATGAGCGTCGGGGAATTGGGCAGAAATTCCAGTTGGGTCATCATCCGGTAGAATTCTTCCGCGACCGCGGCCGTATCCTCTTTTTCATCAAACTTCCTGTCAGCGGCGGCGATGGTATCCGCCACGCGCCGGAACATTTGAACCGGCGCCTCCAGCACCTTTCCCTCTTTGTCGCGCTTCAGATAGCGCCGCTCCAGAACCGTAATGGCGTTTTTTGTCAATTCCGGGACGATAGGGGCATAGGTCTTCTTCTCCATGAAAATGAACTCCTTTGTGTATGAAAATTAAGAGGGTTAATGAATCATTAAAAAACACTACATATTGTATGATGGCTTCCATTAACCACAACATCTAGGCATTGTCAATAGAGTGAAAAAATTTATTTTGAATTTTTCAGAAAGGCAAAAAAAGGCGCATGGTTAGACGTGAAAAATTCCGGCGTGCGCCAAGCGATGGGGGCGACAGCCGGATGTTTTTTCAAGGTTTTGTTAATGAAATTGCGGACATTTCCGCGCTGCCAGCCGCTGGGATGATGAAAGTTGCGGTACAGGGACAGATCGCCGTCATAAAATTCCTGCGTGGACAAGTCTCGTGCTTCTTCGCTCCCGGCCGGCAGATTAAAAATCGCCAGGTTCAAAAAAGAAATACAGCCGGAATGCCGGACGATAAAATCCAGCGTTTTTTGTGCGTCCGCCTCCGTTTCCTGCGGCGTGCCGAACAGGAAATAACCGTAAACGGCAATGCCGGCCTTGTCGAGCGTCCTGAGCGCTGCCGAGGCTTCGTCAAGATCGATGCCTTTGGAGAGATCATCCAGAACGCTCTGGCTTCCGGATTCCAGGCCGAGCTTCAGCATCACGCAGCCGCTTTTTTTCAGCGCCCGGCAAAAATCCTTGTCCGCCAGATGCCTCGTCACGCGGGCAAAGCCGTACCAGGGCGAACCGGGCGGATTTTCGATCAGCGCCTGCATGAAGGCGGGAGAGACAGAGCTGTCCAGAAGGTGAATCAGGGACGGTCCGGTCTGTTTTGTAAGCGTTCCTAATTCCTCCGCGGCGCGCGAGGCCGGCAGGGGCAGGTAGGGGGCGGCTTCTGATTTCTCCGGGCAGAACGAACATTTTCGCCACCAGCAGCCCCGCGCCGCGCTATAGGGCAGGATAAAACCGGGGGAAAAGTAGCGGTTTTTTTCAAACAGGTCATAATCGGCCGAGAGGCCTTCCCGGTGACAGGGGATGCCCAGCAGCGCCGGCAGCTTTTCTTCTCCCGCTCCTTCCACCATTCGGTCAACCAGGCCGGAAAACAGATCCGTTCGCCCCGCGAGACGGATCCAGGAGGTTGTGAGCGATCCGCCCAGGATGATTTTTTGCCGGGGATGGATTTTTTTGACAAAGCCGATCATGGCCATGGTGCAGAGCGCCTGGCTCAAGAAATTCATCGAGAAGCCGATAAAATCCGGAGACTCCTCAAGCGCCTGCGTCAGACGCCCGGAAAAGTAGGAGTAAAAAGGATTGGCTTCGGGTTGTTCGGCCGCCTGAATCAAATCGGCGCTTTTCACCGGGGAGCGCAGGCTGTCTTCGTAATCGGACAGGGACAGATGGACGCCGCAAGGCTTCCCGGCCGTTTGCAGGACGCGGTGGATGTCCATCACGGCGCGGGAATACCGGCTTTTGTTTTGGAAAGCTTCAGGGGTATGAAGCAGATCCAGGTTGGCTTCCAGATTTTTACGGGCGCGAATGTCCCAACGGCCTGTGCCGCCGCCGTTTTGCACGGCAAAGCGCAGCAGATACAAAAGGCCTTCCACATTCGAGTCGATGACCCGGTGCTCGACGCCATTGGCTTTCAGGCAGGCGGAAAGCCTTGCGATGCCCGCCGGCGGTTCGGAAGGCTTCACGACGGGAGGATGAATGAAAATGATCTTCGCGGTTGTCATCGGCGAATGTTTAGTATTGAATGCACGCTTGCGCAAGCAATATTCCATGCCTATATTTGAGTTGACAGGGCCGGGGCTTTACGCAATAGTTCCGCCCGTAAAAAAACATTGATGAGCTGTTTGTGAAAATGGATGAACAATACGATTTGCCGGCGCGGCTTCGAATCTTCCTTGCTCTGTGCGCGGTTGTCCTGATTGCGCTTGCCTCAGGCGCGGCAGATGCGGCAGACCGGTTCCCTGCGCACAAGGGAACGGCCGTCAATGATTTTGCCGGCGTGATCGACGCCGACAATGCCGCAAAAATGGAATCCCTGTCGCGGGAAATTCTGGTAAAGACGGGCGCCGCGATCGTCGCGGTCACGCTGCCGGAGCTGGGGCCCGCCGAAGAAATCAATCTTTACGCCAGCGGACTTTACCAGGCCTGGGGGATCGGGAAAAAAGGCGAGGACAAGGGAGTTCTGATTCTGCTGGCCGTCAAGGAGCGGAAAATCCGCATAGAGACCGGCTACGGCGTCGAGGGCGTTCTGCCGGACGGCCGGGTGGGCGCGATTCTCGATCAGGTTGTGGTGCCGCACCTCAAGACGGGGGAGACCGGCAAGGCTCTTTACAATGCGATGCTGGCCTGCGGCGCCTATCTCGCCAAAGACGCGAAGGTTCAGTTGACCGGCGATTTCTCCTTTTACGGGAGCTCCGCCCGTCCGGAAAAGAAGGGCTTCAATATTTTTGGAATTCTGCTCTTTCTCATTGCCGCGGCCGTGCTTCTGGGAACGAGAACCGGAAGGGAGATGCTGCCCTGGATTCTCCTGATGCTGCTTTCCGGCAGCGGCCGGGGCGGCGGCTCCGGCGGCTTCGGCGGCGGGTTTGGCGGCTTCGGCGGAGGCATGAGCGGCGGCGGAGGAGCGGGCCGCAGTTTTTAATATAAAGGATGGAGAACATGGCAAAAATACCGGATCAACCGCAGGACATTTTCGTTCCCCTGACCGAGGACTATCTCGAAGCCTTCGGCAGGGAATTGGTTTCGTTGATGCTCTACGGCAGCGCGGCGGGCGGCTCCTATGTGAAGGGAAAATCGGATATCAATCTTCTGGTCGTTTTGACGCCGGAAGGCATGAACCGCCTGGAAGACGCCTTTGCCCCGGTGAAAAAATGGAGAAAGCGCAATGTAGCCGTGCCGCTGTTCCTGACGAAGGAATTCATTTCTTCCTCGCTCGACGCTTATCCGATTGAATTTCTCAACATGCAGCGCCATTGCGTTTTGATTTACGGGGAAAATGTTCTGGCGCCGCTGGCGTTCAAACCGGAGGATCTCCGCCTGCAGATCGAACGGGAAATCAAATCCAAGATCATTTTGCTTCGGGAGGGGTATCTGGAATCCGAAGGATCGGCGCGCCGCGTCAGGGAACTGATCGGCCGGTCGCTGGTCGCCCTGGTTTCCATTTTTAACGCCATGCTGTATTTAAAGCAGGCAGGCCTTCCCCGGCACAAGAAGGAAACGATTGAGGAAGCGGGCAGGGTTTTCGGCGTCGACGCGGCTGTCTTTGCGCGCTGTTTCGACATCAAGGCAAAAGAGGACCATCTTTCCGGCAAAGAAGTGATCGGGGTGTTCAAACAGTATTTGCGGGAAGTGGAAAAAGTCTGTCATAAGATCGATGGATTAAAATAATTCAAGCGATGGAGGATGAAAAAAATGTCGGCAGGAAAGAAAATCATCATTGTGGTGGCGGTCATCGCCGTTTTGGCGATTTCTCTGTATTCCCTTTTTGCGGGCAACTACAACCGATTTGTAAGAATGGACGTCGCCATCAAGTCGGCTTGGGCACAGGTGGAAAATCAGCTGCAGCGCCGCTACGACCTGATTCCCAATCTGGTGGAAACGGTCAAAGGCTACGCCAAGCAGGAGAAAGACGTGCTGGTGGAAGTGACCAACGCGCGCTCGAAAGTCGGCGGAGCCGGAACGGTTCCCGACAAGATCGCGGCCAATAACGAATTGACCGGCGCTCTCAGCCGTCTGATGGTGGTGGTGGAGCGCTACCCGGATTTGAAGTCGAATCAGAATTTTTTGCAGCTGCAGGATGAGCTGGCCGGAACGGAAAACCGCATTGCCGTGGAAAGAATGAGATACAACGATGCGGTGAAAATCTACAATCAGGCCGTCCGGACGTTTCCGGCCAATATCGTCGCGGGCATGTTCGGGTTTAAGGAAGCCGCTTTCTTTGAAGCGCCCAAAGAAGCCCAGGCTCCGCCTCAGGTCAAATTCTGATCCCTTTATTCATGAGGGGAACGGCGTCAATCCGTTCCCCTCATGCTTTTCGCCGTTTTGATTCAGCTTTGATTCAGCGCCGGTGAAGCCGCGTGCTTCACCGGCTTTGTCCGGTTCCATTTCAGAGTTTGCCGCCCGTCCGCCAGATGCCGTCCGTCATGATGATGCGCGACGGCTCTTCGGGCCGGGACGGTTGTTTGTATCTTTCGATGCCGTATTCCGGATCGTGAGGCAGCTTGATCATGTTTTCCCCGGGCTCGGGCAGGATGGGGTAAATGGCGCGGCTTCGAACCCCGGCAAAGAGGTCGTCAATGCAGGCGTATCGGGCCAGCTCCTCCAGCGTCTTCAGGGTCGGCGGCATCAGGACGATTTCCCTGCCGCGGTACCTGCGTAAAACTTCTTCCGGCTTTGCCCAGAGGCTGTCCGTCAGTTCGCCCTGATCGGTGGCGGCTGACTGGTCTTCCGGAAGAGCGGCCAGAAAAAAACGGGTACTGAATCGTTTCGGCAGAAATTCCGGCGTAATCCAGTGGGCGTAGGGAACCAGCAAGTCCAGGGGAAAGACCAGATTCTCCCGCCGGGCCATCTCGCTCAGAGTGGTCCGGCCGGCGTTCAGTTCCCCGCGATAGGCGGCAAGGCGGGCGTTTTGCTCTTTCGAAGTCAGCTGGAGGGGGCTTCCGTCCCGCAGCCGCGCAATGAGGACTCCCGTTTCTTCAAAGGTTTCCCGAATGGCGCAGACAAACAGGCTCTGCGCCGTTTCCTGGGAAAGGGAATCGTCCTTCAGGTGCGCCCGCGGATCGAAGCCCGGCGGCATGGAAATGAAATTCCGGAGATCTTCGTCCCGGTCTGCGTCTGCAATCTGACCGCCTGGAAAAACATATGCCTCCGCCATAAAGGACGAACGGCTGTGGCGGCGGGCCAGAAAAACATTCCAGGCGTCCGCCGGATGGCTGCACACCAGAATAACCGTCGCCGACTCTTTCGGCGCGGCAGGTTGTCCGGATGCGGGCACGCCGGCTCCTTTTCTTTCTATTTCGCGATCTGTCCGCCGTCCACGACCATGACATGTCCGGTGATGAACTGCGATGCGTCGGAGGCCAGAAACACCGCCACGCCTTTCATGTCGTCGATTTCACCGACGCGGCGCAGGGGAATCTCGTTGATGATGGCGTCGCGGACCGGTTTGAATTCCGGCTTGTCGATATAGGCCATCATGTCCGTGTGGAAAAAGCCCGGCGCAATGGCGTTGACCCGGATTTTGTGGGGCGCCAGCTTCACTGCGAGGTTCATGGTCAGCAGGTTGATCGCCGCCTTGGTGGAATTGTAGGGAACGGCCGGATGGGCTTCCTCGATGGAGCCGCGGAACGCCATGACGGAGGAGATGTTGATGATGTTGCCGCCTCCCTGCTCCTTCATGATGCGGGCCACTTTCTGCGTCAGCACCCAGACGCCCCGCACGTTCACGTTGAACAGCTGGTCCCATTTTTCCAGCGGGAAATCCAGCGTGGGAGCGCCCCAGGTGGCCCCGGCGTTGTTGACCAGAATATCGATGCGGCCGAATTTGGCCACGGCTTCCTTCAGCATGGCTTCCACGGTGTCTTCCTTGGCCATATCGCAGGCAATCGCCACGGCCTTCACTTTCTGGTTGGCCTCCAGTTCGGCGGCTGTTGCTTCGAGATTCTTTATTTTGCGCGAGGTCAGAATAATATCGGCGCCCGCTTCCGCCAGTCCCGTGGCGATAAACTTGCCGATGCCTCTGCCGCCGCCTGTCACCAGCGCCACTTTGCCTTTGAGTGAAAACATGTCTGTCAGTTTCATAGATTCCTCCTTCATAAAATAGGGTCGACCGGGTGTTTTCCGGGGACGTTCCAATTTGGGTTGCGACTCTACCATAATTGGTCGGGGCCCGTAAACAAAATATGAAAAAATGACGCGAACCCCGGTTCGGGCGACATAGGCTTTGAGGATAAAGGATATTTATGTTATGCAGTTAAATATGACGGACGACCGGCTGAAAAATATAACCCTGCAGCAGATGGAGGCGCTGATCTACCTGGTGGAAGAGCGGAGTTTCAGCCGCGCCGCCGCGCGGATGCTGCTGACGCAGCCCGCTTTGACCAAGCAGATCCGCCATGTGGAGGACTGTCTGGGCGTGAAGGCGGTCAACCGCAGCCGCGACGGCGTTTCCCTGACGCCGGAGGGCAAAATTCTTTACGATGCCGTCCGGCGGATCGTCCGTCTGCGCCGGGACGCGGCGGATAAAATTGATCAGCTTCGAAAACAGCCGGGCGGCGACGTTTATCTGAGCGCGAGCACGATTCCGGCCACCTACATTCTGCCGCGCGCCGTCAGCTCGTTTAAAAAGAAGCATCCCGACATTCGGATTTTTCTCAAGACGGAAGACAGTGAAGAAGTAATCAATCAGGTGCTGGACCGGGAGGTGGAAATCGGCTGCATCGGGAAAAGCCCGCAAAACGCGAAACTGATTGCCGAACCCGTCTGGCATGACCGGCTGATTCTGGCGGTTCCCGCGGGTCATCGCTGGACAAAAAAGGGGTCCGTTTCCGTTTCCGAACTGATGGAAGAGCCTTTTGTACTGCGGGAAAAGGGTTCGGCGACACGCGACGTTTTTGAATCGTATATGAAAGAACAACAGGCCGTTCGCCTTGCGGACTTCAACATCTGCGGCGAACTGGGCAGCTCCGAGGCCATCAAGGAGGCGGTTCTGGCGGGTCTGGGCGTCTCCGTTTTGTCCGTGCACGCCGTGACAAGAGAACTCGCTTCCGGAATGCTTTGTGAGATTCCGCTGGCATCCTGCCGCATCGAACGCCGGTTTTATCTGATTTACCTGAAGTCGTTTGAACCCCGTGCGCATCATCAAACATTTTTTGATTTCCTGAAGCACTTCAAGGCGTCCCCGAACAGTCGCAAGGAGGGTTGAAAAGATGAACGGAAAAAGAGTGGCGGTGGCGACCGCCATCGGCCTGCTCACGGGATGCTACTGCGCCGCAAGCCTGTATATTCCGGCGCTCAAGCCCGCGGGACTGACCTCCGGGCCGGAAGCGTGGTGGCTGGCCATGCTGGTCGCAGGCCGCACCACGCAGGGCTTTGTGATCGGCCTGGCGGACGGCATTGACCTTCACCCGGCGCTGCGCGGGGCGGGAATCGGCGCTCTGATGACCCTGCAGCTTGCCATGATGCCCCTTTTCGGGCCCTTCAAACTGGGCGCGGTTCTGCTCATGGCGGCCGGCGTGATTTACGGAATCATCGAAGATGTTGCGGCCACCTGGGTTGCGCGGCGTTTTCCCGCAAGCCGCCAAGGCGCCGCATAGTTTTTTCTCAGACAAAAAGGAAAAGAGACGAAGGGAAGGTTTTGACGAGCAGCTTTTTCACCTCGTCAAGTGCGGCGGGATTCGTAACCGGCTCCACCCGGCTTACAGGATGTCCCGACGCTTCATCCGTTTTGCAATGCCGGGAGACGATGAACCCGGGAACATAAATGACCCGGCACTCCACCGCGCCGCAGCAGACGCTTCCGACGGTGGTGAGCCCCTCGACATACAGGAGTTGCCGATTGCCGCAGTCCAGGCATCCTTCGGCAGTCACTTTCAGCGTGACGGCCATAAAGCTGATTTCCCCGCCGCGGGGAACGTGTAAATATTCGTCCATTCAATCTCCCGTGAACATGTTGTTTCTTTTACCCTGCCTGGCCGTTTGGGGCAAATCAATTCTTTGAACGGGGACGACAACGGCATTGTGAAGTAAAATCAAGGCATCCCTATCCTTATTTTTATCTATATTTTCGTTGACATGTAAAATTTGAACCGTTATAATTTCACCAAACACTGCAAGCACGCAAATCTCTCGGGCGCAAAGTCCAGCGGTACGTTTTTCATCCGGATCGATCCAGGCAGAAGAAAAAACAAACGTCAACCATTCAGCAGGCAAATCAGTGGGGTGCAGGCATGGATGAGGTGATCACCCGGATTGTTGCCGTTGAAAGACAGTGTTCCGCGGATGTCGAACAGGCCCGGCAGGAATGCGCAAAGAACATTGAATCCCGTAAACAAAGCCTTGAAGATCAGAAGACCAGGGCGTTCGCGCAAATCATTGCCGCGGAGAAGCTTCGTCTGACAAAAGCAATGGAGGAAGCCAAAAGGCAAACCGAGGAGACTTCGCTCGCTTTTCAAAGAGACTGCGAAGTACCTTTTCAAAACCAGGTTCTGGCGCAGACCATTCAGGAAGAGATCATTTCCATCTTGTTCGAAGGGTAGAAAAAGATGCGAAATTATGCGGATGTGCCCAATTTGCATACGCGGATTCACGCCATGAGAAGCCGCCTCTTCTCCCTTCGGGACTATGTCCTGATGATTCGGGAGCCGGAGACGCTGCCCGGTCATATCTTCGGAATCCAGGATTCGACGGAAGCCAAGGAGACGCTCTTCGAGGAGCAGATTGCGCCGGTATTTAATCTGGCCACGGCCCATGAACAATATACGCCGTTTTTTATTGCCCATCTCCGCCAGTATGAGGCGCACAACGCCAAGATTCTTCTGGCGATGGCGGCAGGTCATCAAAGTTTTCGCCAGTGGTATAACATCGGTCCCTTTGCCTCTCTGGACCGGGGTCTGATGGAGGAAAGACTCTCGCTGGACGACGTCAAATCACTGCTGGCCGGCATTTATCAGGATGAGGCGTTCAGGGCCATTTCCGGCTACCGGCAGCTGGTGGTTCACCTGGATGACTGCACCGCCCGGAACCTCTGCCGCTCCGCCGAATTGCTTTCCGGCGCAGCCGCGGCGGAGTTTCGCGAAATGCTTCTCAAAAGGCTGGCCGTGATGACTCTGATCTGGTCCTACCGTCTCGGCGTGCATCACCGTTTCCCTCAGGAAAAAGTCCGGTTTTACATGGACAGGTTTCAGGCGCTTTACGGGGGCAGAGCCTGGTATCGGGTCGGCCTGGAACAGGACGCGCTCACGGCGTATCTGGAGCAGAAAAGGAAAGATACCGGGCAGGAACCTTCCGTCGCGGAAGTCGAACATTATCTTGAACAGACATATTACGCATGGATTTCCCGCACGTTCCACCGGGATTTTCACTCCATCTGCTGCGTGGTCTCCTATCTGTGGCTTTTATTCTATCAGATCCGCAACCTCTTTCGAATCATCGACGGCCGGCGCTACGGGTTCGGCGCCGACGCGATTATCCGCAGAATGATCTGTGAAGCGTGAGGTCTGGCATGTTTGTCAAATCGGATATCCGGAAAATAACCATTGCTTTCGACAAAGCACATCAGCGCAGGGTTTATCTTGCGCTGGGAAAGGCGGGGCTCGTTCAGCTTGCCCGTTTTCACGAGAAAGATTCCGTTGCGGACGGCGGACTTCAGGGCGAGGAGGCGCTGACCCGCGAAATCCTTTCGGCAACCGCCTATGTCCTCAATGCCCTGCATCTGGAGCCGGATGAGCGGGGCGGGGAGGCCAGGCTGGTGAACACGGCGCAGGATGAAGCGGCGGCTTCCGGCGTGAAAAGAAAGCTGGAGCGGGCGCTGCGGCTTCAGACAAAAATCCGGGAGCAGCGGGAAATTCTGGCGCGCGATATCGAATACGCCCGGGCGCTGGAGCGCATGGGCATCGACGCCGAAATGCTGAAAAAACCGGGCATTCTTCAAACGGCCTTCGGGACGGTGGAACAGACCGACTGGCTGGTTCCGTCCTACGAGCGGTTTATGATCGTCAGGGCGGGACACTTTGTGTTCGGGATGGCCCTGCCGGCTTTTGCCGCCGACATGATGCAGTTTCTGAAAGAAAACGGATTTGCCGACCAATCGAAGGATGTCCTGACCATTCCCTCCGCGGCGCTGGAAAAACGCGCGGACGTTCTGCGGCGGCGTCTTGCCGCGCTGGATGCCTGCGTCAAGGGCCTGAAAGAGGAAAAAGGAGAGGCCCTCCGGCGGATGAACGCCGATTACCGGGCCTATGAGGAAGTGCTCAAAGCCATGCGCCTGTCCGTGATTTCATCGCGGGCCATGTTTCTCACGGGGTGGATGGACGCAAAGGAAAAGACAATCCTCATGGAAATCATGAAGGAGGTTTGCGGCGGCGGGTTTATCGTGTCCGAAAAGAAGGACGCCAACGCCCCGGTCCGGTTGAAAAACCTGCGGCTGTTCCGGCCCTTTGAACTGCTTGTCAAAACCATGGGAATGCCCTCCTCAAACGAGCTGGATCCCACGCCGCTGACGGCCATTACCTATGTCATGATGTTCGGACTGATGTTCGGCGATCTTGGGCAGGGCATCGTCCTGATGCTGTGCGGCTGGCTGCTGAAAAAGTTCGGCCGGAAGAAAGCCCGCGAAGAACTGGCGCAGGCGGGAGGCATTCTTCTGGCCTGCGGCGGCTCGGCGGCCGTCTGCGGTCTGCTTTACGGCAGCGTCTTTTCCAGCGAGCACATTCTGCCCGCCCTGTGGTTTCACCCCACGGCGGAGATCATGCGCCTGTTTTTCTTCACCATCATGATGGGCGTGGTGTTTATCCTTGTCGGCCTTTGCCTCAACATCATCAACAGTTTTTTGAATGCGGATTATTCCGAAGCCTTTCTGGAGAAGCGGGGACTGGCCATCCTCTTCGTTTACGCGGCTGTTGTCGTATTCGTCCTGCTCTACCAGAAGACCGGCGAGCCCCCCGCCTTATGGGCCCTGGGGGTTTTTATCTTCCTTCCGCTGATGATCTTTTCGCTCCGAGGCCTGCTGGGCGTGCTGTTTATGGAAAAACCCAAACCGCACAGCATTTCGGAATACATCGTTGAAACGATCATGGAGGTGGTGGAGATTGCGCTGGGTCTTTTTGCCAATACGATCTCTTTCATTCGCGTGGGCGCCTTTGCTCTTTCGCACGCGGGACTGAGCATTGTCACCTATACGCTCGCGGGGATGGCCGACCCGTCCCTGAAATCCGCGGGCGCCATCATCATCATCGTGTGCGGCAATATTTTTATCATCGGTTTCGAAGGTCTGATTTGCGGCATTCAGTCCATGCGTCTCGAATATTACGAGTTTTTCAGCAAGTTTTTCAGAGGAGACGGGGTGGTCTTTTCCCCGTTTACACTACCGGCAAAAGCATCGGAGGTGTGAGATGACCAGGAGCAGGCAGTTGGCGTTTCTGATGGGGGCGATTTTCCTGTGCGCCCTGTGGAGTCTCTTTCCGGCCATGGGATGGGCGTCCGAGGGAGTCCCGGCCAAAGCGTTTACGGACGCAATCGGGCTGGCCTACATCGGCGCGGGGGTGGCCGTGGGGTTTGCCTGTCTGGCCAGCGGCTACGCGGTGGCCAAGATCGGCTCCGCGGCCATCGGTGCGGTGAGCGAAAAACCGGAGCTGATGGGGCGCACTCTGGTATTTCTGGGGTTGGCGGAAGGCATTGCCATTTACGGCCTGATTATCGCCATCATGATTCTGAATAAGCTGTAATATGGAAAAAATTTACATGATCGGAGATATGGATACCGTCAGCGCTTTTCGCCTGGCCGGCGTGGAGGGCGTCGTGGCGGAGCCTTCACGGGCCGCCGCCGCGCTCGAAAGGATCGCCGGGAAAAAAGACGCGGGAATCGTGCTCATTACCAGCGCGCTGGCTTCCGGACTCGTTGAGCGCATTACGGAAATCAACCTCGGCAGGCCGTCCCCGGTGGTCATCGAGATTCCCGGCATCGACGACCCGGAAGGGTTCCGCGGATCGGTAATGGCGTACGTGCAGGAGGCCCTGGGAATATCGTTATGAGCATCATCGACGGAGCATTGCAGGGAACGGTCGCGACTGTTACCTACGGAGAAGGATTGGCTATGGATAACACAACACTCGAAAATTCCATCAAACGGGCATCGGAGGAAATGCTTGCCGATCTTCGGGAGAAGGAAGCGTGCGAGCTGAAACGGCTGGACGAGGATTATGCCGCGGAGATTGAGCGTTTCCGCAAAATGATGGAAGCCGAAACGCAGGCGCGCATGGATCAGGAGCTTTCCCGGCTGGAAAACAGAGCCGTTCTGGAGAGGAAAAAGCTCAAGCTGACCACGGTTGAGCGATTCATCCACCGGATCGTCGATGATGTGATGAAGGGGATTCGAAGCCATCCCCGCTACCGGCAATTTCTTATGGATGAGGCAGCGGGCGCCGCCGCGCAAATTCCGGGGAATGTGGGGGTGCGGCTTGCACCGGAAGACGGCGTTTTCGGAAACGAGATTGACGAGGCTCTACGCGCCGCGGGGGGTGATCGGCAGATTCGCATTGAGGCCGATGCCGGCATCGGTTGGGGCGGCTGCCTGGTGGTGGATTCCGCCCGGGGACGCATTTTCAACCGCACGCTGGAAAGAATTTATTTCCGGAAGGCGCTGCAGATTCGCCGAAAGGTCCTGCAGGTTCTGCAGGACAGGACGGAGGGGAAGGAACCTGTGGCCCGATAACGGTCCGGCCGCTTTCCATCGTTGCCTGCGGTCCCGCGGCCCTGAAACGGCGCGGGGCGGCTTTTCAGGAGTGAACATGGAAAACATCTTGACGGGAAAAGTGATTTCGGTCAACGGCCCGATTGTCAAGTCCGTAGGGCTTTCGGGGATTCGAATGTACGACATCGCCGAGGTCGGACCGGACCGTCTCATCGGCGAGGTGATCCGGCTGGCCGACGAGGTCGCCATCATTCAGGTGTATGAAGACAATACGGGCCTGAAGCCGGGGGATGAGGTGATTTCCTACGGCCGGCCGCTTTCCGTCCTTCTGGGGCCGGGCCTGATCGCCAGCATCTACGACGGGATTCAGCGGCCCCTGGTCGGGATCTCCGAGGCTTGCGGCAGTTATATTCGAAAGGGGATCAAGCTCTCTCCCCTCGATGCGGCAACAAGATGGAATTTCAAACCGCTTGCGTCATGCGGCGCAGCGGTCGGCGAGGGAACCGTGCTGGGCGAGATTCAGGAAAGCCCGCTGGTGCTGCACCGGCTGCTGGTGCCTCCCGGCGTTTCCGGCACGCTGACCCGCATCTCCCCGGCCGGGGCGTACACGATTGAAGAACCCATCTATTCGATCGATACGGACGCGGGCGCCTACGAAGGAAAGCTTGCCGCCTACTGGCCCGTGCGCAGGCCGCGCCCCAGCAAAAAAAGAAAGAAGCCCTTCATTCCGCTTGTTACCGGCCAGCGGGTCATCGACACGTTTTTCCCCATCGCCCGCGGCGGCACGGCGGCCATTCCCGGCGGCTTCGGAACCGGCAAGACCATGACGCAGCATGCGCTGGCCAAGTGGTGCAACGCGGACATCATCGTTTACATCGGCTGCGGCGAACGCGGCAACGAGATGACGGATGTTTTGACGGATTTTCCGAAGCTGGTGGACGAACGAAACGGCCGGCCGCTGATCGAGCGGACGGTGATGATCGCCAACACGTCCAACATGCCGGTTCCGGCGCGCGAAGTCAGCATTTACACCGGCGTGACCATCGCGGAATACTACCGCGACATGGGCTACAGCGTGGCCGTGATGGCGGATTCCACCTCCCGCTGGGCGGAGGCCCTGCGCGAACTGGCCAGCCGCCTGGGCGACATGCCCGCCGAGGAAGGATTTCCTCCGTACCTGGCCACGAGGCTGGCGGAGTTTTACGAGCGGGCGGGGCTGGTGGAAACGCTCTCGGGGAAAGACGGCGACATCACCATCATCGGCGCCGTGTCGCCCCCCGGCGGAGATTTCTCGGAGCCCGTCACCCAGCACACCTCGCGGTTTGTGCGGTGCTTCTGGGCGCTGGACAAGACGCTGGCCGACGCGCGGCACTATCCTTCCATCAGCTGGATCGACAGCTACACCGAATACCTCTCCGACATCGAGGACTGGTGGAAAAATCTCGATCCGCAGTGGCTTGCCACTCGGAATGAAGTGATGAATATACTGCTTGAGGACCATCGGCTCGAGCAGGTGGTGAAGCTGGTCGGAAGCGACGCGCTGCCGCCCGCCGAACAATACATTCTTTTCTGCGCCGAATCGATCAAGAACGCCTTTCTGCAGCAGAACTCTTTCGACCCCCAGGACAAATTCTGCAGCCCTGAAAAGCAGCTCAAAATCCTGGCGAGCCTGCTTCTTCTTTATAAAAAAGGCCTGGAACGAGTGCGCGCCGGAGTGAGCGTGAAGGAGATTGCCGCTCTGGAAGAGGCGTCGCGTCTGGTGCGGCTGAAATCGGAAATTCCCAATCAGGACATCGGAAAAATCGACGAGTTCATGAACCGGCTGGAGCAGAAGCTTGACTTGCTCGCAGCGCCGTCGAAAGGAGCGTAATATGTCCGCGGAAATCGAATACACCAACCTGTCGGGAATTGCCGGTCCGTTGATTTTTGTCGACGGCATTCAGGGGGTCGGCTACGGCGATATCGTGGAAATCCGGGACGCTTCAGGCGAGCTGCGCACCGGCCAGACGCTGGAGGTGGATGAACAAAGAGCCGTCGTCCAGGTGTATGAGGGCACCAGCGGGCTTTCCGTAAAAGGCACCCGGGTTACCTTTGTGGGCCGTGCCCTTGAGATTCCAGTGGACCGCGACATGCTGGGCCGTGTGTATGACGGCCTGGGGCGGCCCATCGACGGCGCGCCGCAGGTGATCACCGACCGGATGATGAACGTCAACGGCCTGCCGATCAATCCCTGGAGCCGGGAATATCCCCGGGACTTCATTCAGACGGGCATCTCGGCGATTGACGGAATGAACACGCTGATTCGGGGGCAGAAGCTTCCGATTTTCTCGGGCAGCGGCATGCCGCACAACCGGATTGCCGCGCAGATCGCAAGGCAGGCCAGGATTCTCACCGCCGAGGAGGAATTCACCGTCATTTTTGCCGCCATGGGCGTCAAGTTCGACGTGGCCCGGTTCTTCATCGATTCGCTCGAAGAATCGGGCGTGCTCACGCACTCCGCCATCTTTTTGAGCCTGGCCGATTCGCCTTCCATCGAGCGGCTGGTGACCCCGCGCACGGCGCTCACGCTGGCGGAATATCTGGCCTTTGAAGAAGGGATGCACGTTCTGGTCATTCTGACCGACATGACCAATTACTGCGAAGCGCTTCGGGAGCTATCCAGTTCGCGCGGCGAGATTCCTTCGCGCAAGGGATATCCCGGCTACCTCTACAGCGATCTGGCCTCCGTTTATGAACGCGCCGGAAGGCTCAAAGGCGGCAAGGGATCCATCACGCAGGTTCCGATTCTGACGATGCCCAGCGACGACATTTCCCATCCCGTGCCGGACCTGACCGGCTATATCACCGAAGGGCAGATCGTTCTGGAGCGTGCTCTTTTCAACAAGGGAATCTATCCGCCCATTGCCGGCCTTCCTTCTCTGTCCAGGCTGATGAAAGACGGAATCGGAGAAGGCAGAACGCGAAAGGACCACGGGCAGGTGGCCGCCCAGCTTTTCGCCTCGTACGCGAAAGTCAAACGCATTCGGGCGCTGGCGGCGATTGTCGGAGAGGAGGAGCTTTCCGACCTGGATAAGATCTACCTGAAATTCGGGACGGCTTTTGAGGAGATTTTTCTGCGCCAGGCCTACGAGGAAAACCGCACGATCGAGCAGACGCTGGAGATCGGCTGGAAAATGCTGTCGCTCCTTCCCCAAGACGAACTGTACCGCATCGCGAGGGAAGACATTCAGCGATACTACATGCCGGAGGCCGCAAGCGCGTAAAGAGAATTTCGTTATGATGTTACTCTGGGCCCGCGACGCTCGACCCGGAATCGGGGGATGTAGGGAACGGTCACGATTACCTAACACCTAACCACCTGAAGGTGGCGCGAGGTGGCGCGAGGCCACCAGCCGTTCCCTGATGAGAACTTCCCCGCCCCCGGCGGGCGGGGATTGAGGGGAGGGGGAATGTTATTTTCACCCTCCTCCAACCCCTCCCGTGGAGGGAGGGACTTAAACGATGGCAAGCCGGTGATGAAATTATGCCGAAAATAGAATTGCCCCCGACCAAATCTTCCCTGCGCAGGCTCAAGGAAGACCTGGCGTTTGCCTATGAAGGGTACGACCTTCTCAACCAGAAGCGCGAAATTCTGGCCATCGAGATCGTCCGCAACATCGGCGAAATCCGCAGGATTGAGGCTGAATTTCAGCAGGGGTTGAACAGGCTCTACGGGGCCTATCGCGGCGCGGCCGTGGATATGGGCTCCGATGTGGCCTCCCTGCAGAGCTGCAAGGAAGTGAGAAGCTATTTCCTCCGGACGGATTATGCCAAACTCATGGGCCTTCGAATGCCGGTGATTCGGCTTACGCTCAAAAATCCCCATCCCGCCTTTACGCTGCCCCAAACCACCGCCGCCTACGACGAAGCAAGAGACCAGTCCCGCAAAACGCTGCTTACGCTTGCCGAATATGCGACCATGACCAAGTCCGTCATGATGCTCTCCAGGGAATTGAAAAAGGTGCAGCGCCGCGTCAACGCCCTGGAGAAGATTTTTATTCCCCAGCATGAGGAGTCGAAAAAGTACATCACGGACAGGATCGAGGAAATGGAGCGGGAAGAGGTCTTTGTGAAAAAGCTCATCCGGCAGCGCGGCCAGAGCAGAATATGATGGAATCAAGGCCGAATCCATAAAAGAAAGGAGATGGATGATGAGAACCTACACCCTGAAATATGTGGAACTGGCGGAGCAGCACGCGGAGAAAATGGCCAAACGATGGGCCATGGATGTGCAGAACAACGCCAGAACGCCGACCTATAAGAATCTGAACGAACAGAAAATCATTTTCCAGTGCGTTCAGTTCTATCGGAACTTCAGCAAAATGTTTGTTCACGAAAAAATCACGGAAGAGGTCCAGAAATATTTCAGAATCTACGCCACGGAATGCTACGCCCTGGGCATTCCCATGGCCGAGATGGTCTATGCGCTGATTTTGATGCGGCGGCACATCTGGCTCTATGCCGAGTTTCAGATGATCTTCAGCTCGCTGATCAACCAGCAGCAGGCGCTGGACACCCTGAACCGCACCATTTTGCTCTTCGATTACGCCTCCTATGACGTGACCCGGGAATATCAGGAGCTGGCCAAGAGAGACAAGCTGGAATCGATCAGGCTCTTGGATATCCTGGAATCCAATGTTGTGGAAATTGCCTCGAACTGGGCCGCGACCGTGCGGAAGGACAAGCAGACGGTTTTTTATCACGGCATCCCCAAGGATAAATTGATCCCGCAGGCGATCAAATTTTACAGCCGCCTGAGGACCCTTCTTTTCGATCCCGAACGCTTTGAAAAAGGCCGCGAATTCTTTCGGCAGTATGCGGAGACCTGCCGCCAGCAGGGCATTCCCCTGCACGAGGCCATTTATGCCCTGAACGTCATGCGCCGCCAGATGTGGCTGCACGGCGAATTTCAGCGAACCTTCGTCAACGCCCTGGCGCATCAGCAGGCCGTGGACAGCCTGATGCGCATCATACTGCTCATGGACTACGCGGCGTACGATATCACGCATTATTATCAGGAGCGAATGCTTCTGGAGGATTGACCCGCGGGAGGCGCGCCGGGGATTCAAAGCGATAGACGCGGGAAAGGGTGAGATCGGTCAACGGCCGCGGGATTGAAAAGCAACGGCGCGGCTGCTGTGCAAATAAAAGTTTAACTTGCTATTTGCACGGGAACGAATTATTTGAAGCGGCATGATTATTCGAGATATTTCAGAAGAAATGGATTCGTAATCGCCGCCTTTTTTTGAAAATATTCAAAAACGTGCGATCAAGTTTCCAAAATAAATTTCACGGATGCGGGCCAGGCGGCTTTTCTTCTGGATATCGGCACGGAACTTCAGGCCGTACGGGATCCGTTGTGCGGCAATCTCTATGAAAAATTCATTAGTGCGGACATCATGAAAGGCACGCAAAACAAAGGAATTCGGCCGGAGCTGTTTCCCCTCCACTCCCGCGGCAATGACGCCGATTTGCTCACCCGGGAAAAGGGCGCGCTGACGCCGGTCGAGATAAAATCTTCCGCCGGAAGCCTGCCGGTCCCGGTACATCGGAAAGGAACGATATGAATGCCCTTGTGACCGGCGCTACAGGATTCATAGGCTCGGTTCTGGTGAGAGATTTGCTGGCTCGCGGCAGTTCCGTCCGGGCGCTGGTGCTTCCCGGGGAAAATGCCGATGTCTTGAAAAAACAGGGTGTGCGGGTTATTCGGGGAGACCTGACCGATCCGGAAAGTCTGCGCGGGGTCTGCGAAGGCATTGAAACGGTTTTTCACCTGGCCGGGCGTGTGACGGACTGGGGCACGAAGCGGCAATTTTACACGGCCATCTGTGATGCCACGGGAAACCTTTTGCAGGAAGCGGCAGGCAGGGCATCACGTTTTGTTTATGTCAGCTCCATCGCGGCCATGGGAATGGGCCGTCACCTCAAAGGCGTGAAGGAATCCGATCCCCCGCGGAAATCCGGAGTTTCCTACAACGACGCGAAAGTTGACGCGGAGGCATTGGTGCGCGCCTTTCATCGTGAAGACAAGATGAAATGCACCATCGTGCGCCCCGCCAATGTGGTCGGTCCGGGAAGTGTGTGGGTGCGGGACATTGCCGATCGCATGATGTCCGCGACCGGCGTGCCCCTCATCGATGGCGGGCGGTACAGCGCCAGCTTTGTGTATGTGGATCATCTGGTGGACGGCATGATCCTGGCCGCCGCCGGGGACATTGCCTGCGGGAAGGCGTATCATTTTCGCGACGACTGGCGCGTAAACTGGAAAGAGTACATCACGGATCTCGGCTCATGGATCGGGAAGCGCCCCAGGGGAAGCATTCCTTTCCGGCTGGCGTGGATGACCGGCTTCGTTTTGGAAGCCGTGCTCAATCCCCTTCATATCCGCGCTCCCCTGACCAGGCTGAGCGCGGGGGTGCTGGGCAGGGACAATGACGTGGATACCATGCTGGCCCGCACGGAGTTAGGCTGGCGCACGCGGTTATCCTATCCGGAAGCCATGGAAAAAATCGGCGCGTGGGTGAAGGACCATTATCAAATCGGGAGATGATGATGAAATTAAGACTCTTGCTTTTCATCCTGTACCAAAAACTGAAGAAGGCCGCGGCGAAAAACGCGGCATACCGAAGTTTTCTTGGCGGCATGCAGGTTAAAATCATGATTCAAACGGCCGACGGGAAGCACGGAAGGCTGTTCGTTTTTGACCGGGGCAAGCTGTCCACCCTGTCCGGGTGCGGGCATTCGTATGACGCGGCGCTTGTCTGGTCGGATTCCGGCACCGCTTTCCAGGTGATGTCGTCGGGCAGTGATGAACAGACTTTTCTGGCGGCGGCCGGCGGGAAACTGAAAATAGACGGCATGGCAGCCTATGTTCAGTGGTTTAATGATGGTGTGAAACTGGTCATGAACTGAAAATAAGGAGACGGACGATGGGAATGATCAATGGCGGGCATCTGGTCGGGAAATATTTGAAAGAGGTGGAAAAGGTCGAAATCGTGTTCGGCATTTCCGGCGGGCATCTGGAGTCGATTCTGGACAGTTTTACGGAATACAGGATTCGCACCATTGACGTCCGGCACGAGCAGGCAGCGGCGATGATGGCGCATGCCTGGTCTGTTTATACCGGCAAACCCGGCGTATGTTTTCTCACCACGGGGCCCGGGTTTACCAACGGGCTCACCGGGATTGCGAACGCCTGCCTGGACAATGCGCCGATGGTGGTGATTTGCGGCAAGCACCCGCTGAGGGACGATCTGAGGGGAGCTCTTCAGGAAATGAATCAGCTGGATGTCGTCAAGCCGATCACCAAATGGGCGGCCACCTGTTACGATATCAAGCGGATCCCGGAATATCTGGCGATCGCTTTCCGGCAGGCCGTTGAGGGGAGGCCCGGTCCGGTGATGCTGGAGCTGCCGCCCGATATCCTCAATATCAAGGTTGATGAGTCCCTGGCGCCGATGCCCAGCCGGTCCACGCGGAAATACACCGTCCACCCCGACGACGCCGACTTGAGCGCGGCGGCGGATCTGATCAACAATGCCGCAAAGCCATTGTTTATCGGCGGAACCGGCGTGGGGTTCAGTTCCTGTGAGGATTGTCTCGGGCAATTCATTGATAAAACGGGGATGCCCTTTATCCTGCTCAATAACGGCCGGGGGACGCTTCCCGACAACCATCCCCTTTCCGTCTGGGACTGCGGCAACGTAGGCTTGATGGTCGCCATTGCCCAGGCGGATGTGATCGTGATTGCGGGAATTCGCCTGAACTGGCTTTTGCAGTCGGGCGCCGTTATTCCGCCCGCCACCAAGGTTGTGCGGATTGATATCGACCCGCATGAAATCGACCGGAACCGGCAGGCCGATGCCGGACTGGTCGGCGATATCGGTTCCGTGCTGGGGCAGCTCAATCCCCTGCTCGTCAAAAAGGACCGCGGTGAATGGGTGACCCTGCTGAGGGCGGCAAGCCGCTCCATGATCGACGGAGAACTGAAAATTCGCCAGACGGCATCCGATCCCATCCATCCAATCCGTCTGGCCGAGCAAATTCAAAGCTGTGTCGGCGATGACGCCTTCTATGTCATTGACGGCGGGGATACATCTTATTTCGGCCTGGTCGGGTTTATGTCCAGGCATCAGGCCGGCGTCATCAGTCAGTCTTCGGGCCTTCTGGGCTGCCTCGGCACCGGCATTCCGTTTGCCATGGCCGCCAAACTGGCGCATCCGGACAAGAAGGTCCTGCTTTTCAACGGCGACGGCTCTTTCGGCTTTAATGCCATGGAATTCGACACCATGGTGCGGCACAACATCCCGGTTGTCTGCGTGGTCAACAACGACTGCGCCTGGGGCATGATCAAGCATACCCAGGAAATGTCCATCGGCTGTGATCGGCTCCAGTGCTCGGAACTGGGAACACGGCACTACGAAAAAATGGTCGAAGGATTGGGCGGACACGGCGAGTTTGCCGCCAAAGATGAAGACATTATTCCCGCGCTCAACCGGGCCTTTCAATCCGGAAAACCGGCCTGTGTGAATGTGATGACCGATCCGACCGTGACCAGTCCGGCATCGGTTCTATTTTATCAGTCGCTGAAGATGGAATAGCGCCTCAATCAGAACACCGGCAAGGAGGCCTTTGATGCAAGCGCTGCAATTTAACGTGAATGTGCCGAAATTTCTGATCATCCAGGCGCTGCGGCCGATCAGCGCAAGCTTCTGCTACAGCGGCCCCTTTGCCACGGTGAAGCTTGTCGAAATGCCGGAGCCGAAACTTCCAGCGCCTGAGTGGGTCAAGATAAAAACGCGGCTCTGCGGAGTTTGCGGCAGCGACATGAATCTGATTTTCCTGAAGGATTCCCCGACGGCATCGCCCTTTACCTCCTTTCCCTGCGTTCCGGGACACGAGATCTGCGGCGAGATCGTGGAAACCGGCGCGGATGTTTCCCATTTGAAAAACGGCGACCGGGTCGTCGTGGTCCCCGCGCTCAACTGTTATGCACGGGCGATCCGGCCCGTTTGCCGGAGTTGCGCGGCGGGGACAACGGCCAATTGCGAAAACTTCGCTGAAGGCGCTTTCTCTCCCGGGATGTTCATCGGCATCTGCAAAGACATCAACGGCGGATTTGCCGAGTTTTTCGTTGCGCACAAAAGCCAGGTGCACCTTGTGCCCGACGGCGTTTCCACGGAATCGGCGGCCCTGGTGGAGCCGCTGTCGGTGGGCCTGCAGGCTGTGCTGGACAACCGGCCGCGGGATACGGACAAGGTGCTGATCATCGGCGGCGGCGTCATCGGCGCCATGGTGGTTAAGAGCATGCGGGCGCTGGATATCGGCTGCGATATTACGGTGGTCGAACCGTCTTCTTTTGCCTCGGAGCATTTGAAGGCCTGCGGCGCCCATCGGACCATCCGGGGCGGAATCATCGACGCCGCCGTGGAAATCACGGGCGCCCATGCCTATCAGCCGCTGCTGGGAGAGCGCGTCCTCATGGGAGGCTTCGACAAGATTTATGACACCGTGGGTCATGCCGACACCCTGAATTTGGCGCTGCGCGTCCTGACGACAAACGGCACGCTTTCCGTCATCGGCATCGGCAAGGAAGTCAAACTGGACCTGACCACATTGTGGCTCAAGCTTCAGACCGTCAAAGGTTGCTATGGCTACCGGTACAATCATACGGCGAATGGCGGAAAGCATACGTATCAAATGGCGCTGGAATTAATTTCATCCCGGAAAATACGCGTGGATGATCTGCTGACTCACAAGTTTCCGCTTGAGCGATACCGCGAAATGATAGAGGTCAACTTGAACAAAGAGGCCAACCGCGCCATGAAAACCGCTGTCAGCTTTGAGTAGGGATTTGCCGAGACTGCGGATGGCGCGACAATTACAAAAACTCTGCAATTTGCAAAAAGCCGAAAAAGGGTTGTGGCGCTAAACGCCGCAACCGGTCGATTTCACCGGCGGCGGAGGACGGAATCGATGCGTTGCTTCCGTTCACCCGCCGTTTGCTTTCTTCATTCTGACCTTTCGCTTCAGCGGCTGGGTCGCGCAGCGCAGCGATCCCCCCTGCCCATTGTGCGTTCCGAAAAACACGCGGTGGACTCTGATGCCCCGCTTTTCGAGCTCGGCCTGGATGGCGCGGTTGTCATTGTGCCGGTTATACGACAAAATGTAGTTTTCGGAATTGACGGGAACGCCGTTTACGGCCAGCCGCTGAACATCTTTGAGACTCACTCTGATCAGGTCCCAGCCCTTGAGCTCCTTGGGCAGGCCGTCGACAAAGGCTTCTTCGCAGATGATGGCGAGCCCCTCGCGCGGTACGGAAAGCACGCAATCCAGATGCAGCACGCTTTCTACAAGCCGAACGCGTTTCACCTGATATTGATCGCCCAAAATATTTTTCAGCCACCGGCAACCTGCCTCATTGGATCCCACGCTGGGATTTTGCGTATTGCCGACTAAAACGGTCTTGCCCAGAACGATGACGTCGCCGCCCTCGAGAAACGGCGTGTCCGGGCGGGCGGGTTTAAGCAGCTCCGTGTGCGGCATGGAAAACCATTTGACCGCCGGGTCGGAACATTTTTCGGACAGAATATTCCGGAATCCGGATATGTCCGCCTTGCGAATCGGCGTGCGCAAATTGAATTCGATGACGTTTGTGCCGATGACGGCCATGTTGTCGCGGGGGAAGTCCTGGCTGAAACCGTTTAAAAGAACATCCGCGCCGTAATGTTCCTTGATAAAATCGACGGTGATCTCCGTCGGACGGTAAACCTTGACGCCCAGAGACTTCAATATCCCGATAAAGGCCTGATTTTCCTCCTCCAGCATTCGCGTCTCGCTTTTCCCCGTTTCAGGATTGATCATCTCCGTCCAGAGCATCCCCGCCGTCTTCCGGGCGTAATCCGCTTCATCTGGCGGCAGTACTTTCAGCGCGTCGGCAAACCATTTTGCCTCCAAAGACGGCGACATGCCGTACGGCAGGCCGACAATCACCTCTTTCAGATCGCCGTATTCGTAATCCACGTAAACAGAAGGTTCCGCCGCAATCGCCGATTGGACAGAAACCGGGAAACATCCAAGCGCGAGAACCGCGCATAAAAACATGATCACATTTTTCATCACATCTCTCCGTCTTAGGAGAAAAAGAGCGTCCTTCCTCGGTTATCGTCCGGCAAGTCGGGAACTCCCCTCCCGCCCAATTATTTTACCTCTCCGGCCTGAATGCATAACTCTCGCTTCGCATTTTTGCAAATGACCTCTGCGCTTTTCCTGACCGAAAGAAAATTTTTCCAAAAGGGTTCGGCGAAAAAGAAAAGCTGGACGGTTAAATTCTTTTCAGGGCCGCTTCCTGCAAATAATACGATAAAGTTTATCAATAAACCGTAATTATTCAAAGACTCTACATTTATTAGCCATGGTGGCGTAAAAAGGATTTAACAATTGCAGCTAACAATAACCTTTCCCGATGAGGCGCTGCTTTTTTCTCTGGGTGGCCCGCTGCTGGAAAGTCCTAAGACAGGAGAGATCAAGGCATTAGATATGGTGCCGGAGCCCGGAATCGAACCGGGATGCCCTTGCGGGCGGAGGATTTTGAGTCCTCTGCGTCTACCAGTTTCACCACTCCGGCACGGGCGCGATTATATAGACGGAAGGCCAAATGTCAAGCTGAAAAACTGTTGACAGCCCGGAAGGCTCATGTTAAGGGGCAGGCGAATTCCTAGGGAATCTATTGGGGTTGTAGCTCAGCTGGGAGAGCGCTTGAATGGCATTCAAGAGGTCAGGAGTTCGATCCTCCTCAGCTCCACCAAACATAAAAAAGGGAAGAACCGCGGTTCTTCCCTTTTTTCATCTTTGCCACCCATGTTTTTCTTTCGTCCGGTCGGAAAGAAAATTTCATGGGCGCGGCCGCTTCGGCGCCATAGAGGCGCATCGATTATAAATCCTTCAGCTCTTTTTGAATTTTCAATCGCTTTTCTTTCATCAGCGCCTCTTTGTTTCCCTCCAGCCATGTTTTCATCGCTTCTTCCCGCTTCAGGTTCATGGCGACTTTCCTGTAGATTTCCTTTTTGGCTTCGAAATCGTTCATGTCCAGCGCACTTACGTCTTTGAGCCTGAAAATGACATGGGAATGATCGATGACCATGGGCTTTTCCGGGTAGGGGCGGCTCGGGGACAGGGACATCAGCACATTCACGGCGTCGGGATTCGCGCCCAGTTTGGGAATGACGCCGCCGGGCTGGAAGAATCCGGTTTCCTGGATTCTCAGCCCCTTTTCCCCCGCCAGTTTCTCCATGCTTTCCCCTTTGCGCAGTTTTGCAAGCAGGCTTTCGGCCTCCTGGGCGGCCATTCTGTCCTGCTCGCTTTTCAGGTAGGCTTGCCGGACTTCCGGTTCAATGGCTTTGAGCGGCGGCGTATAGGCGGCTTTTTTGTCATCCAGACGGATCACGAAATAGCCGTTGGCGTCGCTCATGACTTTGCTGATGTCCTTTCGCTCCAGGGCGGCCAGCTCCTGGGCCAGATCCTTGACGGAAGCGAGCGCCTGCGGCGGCTTGTTGAGCGGGAAAAAATCAACCGTCTGGGTTTTCAGTTGGTGTTTTGCCGCGTAGTCTTCGAAATTTTGCTCCTGGTAAATGGTGTCGTGCGCCTTTTTGGCTTCCAGGTAGGCATCCTGCAGTCCGCGGCTCTGCTTCATCTCCCGGGCAATGATCGGGGCGGCCTGCTCCGGCGACAGTGGCTTTCCGTCTTTGCCCTTGTAGCTGTCCTTGTGGCGGTTGTAGTGGTCCCGAATGTCGGAGGCGGTGATTTGGGCCGGCGCGAAGGCCTCGCCCGCAAAGTGCAGGTATTGAATTTTGACCTGTTCGGCAACGCGAAACGCGCCGCTGTTTTTCTTGAGGTGCTCTTCCAGATCCGGGGTCGCGGGATTGATTTTTCCCGCGACGTCGGCGCCGGCGACGGCGATGAAGCCGAGATTGATCTTCTGGTTCTGCAGGGTGTAGAGATCCAGCACCTCCCGGTCGGAGACCTTGATGCCTTCGCGGATAATGGCTTCTATTTTTCCGGCCGCCAGGGTGATTTTCTGTCCGGCCTCAAAATCTTCGGCGGTCATCCGGTTGAAGCGCAAAAGCTGCTGGTATTTGTAGTTGTCGAACCGGCCGTCCGTCTGCAGGGCGGGCATGGCCATGATCATCTGCCGAAGCTCGTCTTCGGAGACCTGCATTTTCATGTCTTTGGCCCTGGCGATGATGATCTGGCGGTTGATCAGATTGTCATAGGCGATTTTTTTCAGGTCCATCTGCTTGAGCATGTCCGCCGTCAGCGCCGCGCCGTACTGCGCTCTGATCATATCCGTCAGTTTGGAGTATTCATTGTAATATTCGGATTCGGTGACCACATAGCCGTCAACGACGGCCAGAGCGTTGGCGGTCTGCATGCTTCGATCCGTTCCGAAATACAGGACGAAAACAAAAATGATGATGCCCATGAAGACCAGCATGAACCAGCCTCGCGCGTGTTTGCGGAAAAATTTCAGCATAGCGTCTCCTTGAATGCGGTGATTGAGCTCATAACCGGGGTTATTCGCGCCGTTAGTATTACAGGAAGGGGCAAATTGCAAATACATTTTAAAAAGGCGTTGCTTAGGCCGTTGAAATACGATATAGACCCGAAAATATCCATAAGTACGATATATTCATGGAGAATTCGGGAGGACTCATGCTGTTCGATTATATTCTGGGAAGGTTTTCCAATGATCTGGCGATTGATCTCGGAACCGCCAATACGCTCGTTTACGTGAAGGGAAAGGGAATCGTGCTGAACGAACCTTCCGTGGTTGCCGTGCATAAGAATCATCACGGCGTCAAGAAGGTGCTGGCCGTCGGCAACGAGGCCAAGAGCATGCTGGGCCGCACCCCCGGCAATATCGTGGCGATCCGTCCCATGCGCGACGGCGTCATCGCGGATTTCGACATCACGGAGGCGATGCTCAAGCATTTCATTCTGTGCGTTCACGACCGCAAATCCCTGGTGCGCCCCCGCATCATTGTTTCCGTGCCCTCGGGGATTACGCAGGTGGAGCGCCGCGCGGTGCGCGAGACGGTCGAATCGGCCGGCGCCCGCGAAGTCTATCTGATCGAAGAACCGATGGCGGCGGCGATCGGGTCGGGTCTGCCCATTGCCGAGCCCATCAGCTCCATGGTGGTTGACATCGGCGGCGGCACCACGGAAGTGGCGGTCATCTCGCTGTCCGGCATCGTGTATGCCAAGTCGGTGCGCATGGCCGGCGACAAGATCGATGATGAAATTGTTCAGTACATGAAGCGGAAATACAGTCTGCTCATCGGCGAGCGGACGGCGGAATTGATCAAGACGGAAGTCGGCTGCGCCTATCCGATGGCGGAGATCAAAACGATCGACGTGAAGGGGCGCGATCTCATCTCCGGCATTCCCAAGACGATCGAAGTCAGCTCCGATGAAATCCGGGAAGCGATCATCGAGCCGGTGACGATGATCGTGGACACAATCAAGGATGCGCTGGAAAACGCGCCGCCGGAGCTGGCCGGAGACATCGTGGACCGCGGCATCGTGCTGACCGGCGGCGGAGCGCTTTTGAAGAATCTCGATATCCTGGTGCGGGAGGAAACCGGTCTTCCCGTCACGGTGGCCGACGATCCGCTCAGCGCCGTGGCTCGCGGCGCCGGCATGGCGCTGGATCAGCTCGATGTGCTCAAAGAGGTGACGATTCAGGTCTGACGCCGCCTGGCCGCCCGGTCTTCCAAGGCGGCGGATAGTTTGGGTAGATCATGTTTTTTAAAAATTATCGAGCCGTCCTCTTTGTCGGAGCGGTGATTCTCGCCGCGCTTTTCCTTTTTTCGTACGGCCTGAAATACGATGTCGGCCAGAGCTTGGTGCAGAGGCTTGCGCTGGGGGCGGCGGCGCCGGTTCAAAAACTGTTCACGCTGTGCGTCGAAAGCGTCGGAAACGCCTGGACGCGCTACATCCGCCTGGTGGGTCTGGAAGAAGAAAACCGGAAACTGAAGACGGAAATCGGCGAGCTCGAGGCGCGGATGACGCTCTACCGGCAGGGACATCTGGAGGCCCAGCGGCTGCAGGCGCTTCTGTCGCTCGCGGAGCGGGAGCCCTACCGCTTTATCGCGGCCCGCGTGATCGGCAGGGAGCAGGCAGCTCTGGCCAAGACCCTCTGGATCGACAAGGGAGAAGCGCAGGGGCTGAAGCCGGGCATGCCGGTGATGGCGCTTCCCGGACTCATCGGGCGGCTGACGAATGTTTCCCTGCACAGCGCCAGGGTTCAGCTTCTGATTGACGAGGGCTCCAGCGCGGATGTGCTCGTCGAAAGGACGCGTCAGCAGGGAATGCTTCGCGGAGCGGGATCGCGCGGGTGCGTCATCCGGTACATCTCCAAGATTCAGGACGTTCGGGAAGGGGATGTGATTCTGACGTCCGGCCTGAGCAACATTTTTCCCAAGGGGCTGCTGGTCGGAAAGGTGGTCCATACGGACCGGGCGGACGCCGGAATGTTTCTGAATATCCGGGTGGCTCCTTTTGCCGATTTTACCTCGCTGGAGGAGGTGCTGGTTCTGGCGGGGGAGAAAAAGGATCCGTTCCGGGAAAGGAAGGCCGCAAAATGATGTATTACATTCTGCTGCCTTTCATGGCCGTCGTGCTGGTGGTTCTGCAGTCCAAGCTGGCCGAAATTCTTTTTTCCGGCCTCGTCACGCTGGAGTTGTCGCTGATCGTGGTGATCTACGCCGGCTTTCGCCTGGAGCTGTGGAAGGGAGCGGCCCTTTCCCTTGTCGTGGGGCTGGCGATGGATTGCCTGTCCGGGTCCCTTCTCGGGCTGTTCACGCTGCTGTATGTCTTCATTTTCCTGCTCGCCTGGTTTGTTTCCTCGCAGATTGATTCGCAAAGGCTTTACCTGATCGCCGGCTTCAGCCTGGTCTGTTCGGCGGCGGAATCGCTGGCGCTGGTTCTGCTCTACCAGTGGGTGTTTGGCTTCGACATGGTCGATAAAATCCTCCCCGTCCTGGCGCCGCAGACCCTGCTGGTCAGCGTTCTGTCGGTGTGCTTCTTTTACGCGATGCGCAGGGTGGAAAGATTGTTGGCGTATGGATAAACCGGGCAGACTTCAAAACGGGCCGGAGCCGGTGGACTTTCGGCGCAAGCTTGCCGTGGTGATGATCCTGGTTTGCGCGGCCCTGTCCGTCCTGATGATCCGCCTGTGGTATCTGCAGATCGTCAAGGGGGACGAGCTCAAGCAGCGCTCGGAAAACAACGCCGTCCGCTTTCGCAGGATACAGCCCCTGCGCGGCCTGATCATGGACCGCAACGGTTTTGTGATCGTGGACAACCGCCCCTCCTTTGACGTGCTGTACCTGCCCGCACGGGGGGTCGATCACGAGGCGCTCCTCGCGAAGCTTCAGGACCTCTACGCCGTCAAATCCCTTGAATTTCCCGAGGGCCAGACTCTTCCCAGAACGCTGAAGTCCTATCTTCCCGTCCGGCTGGAGAAAAACGTCGGCATGGAAAAAGTGGCCCTGGTGGAAACCAACAGCCTGGATCTGCCGGGGGTCTATGTGGATGTCACGCCCGTCCGGCTTTACCTGGACGGGGAGGTCATCGCGCCGATCATCGGCTACACGGGGGAAGTCAGCAGGGAGGAGCTGGAAAAGCCGGACGGGGATTACGCCTCGGGCGACATCACGGGGAAATCGGGCATTGAAAAAGCGCTGGATTCCTATGTGCGCGGGCGCCGGGGCAATGAACTGGTCGAAGTGAACGTGACCGGCAAGGTCATCAAGAATTTGGGGCGGATCGATCCGGTTCCCGGCTCCAACGTGGTGCTGACGATTGACGCCGCCCTTCAGAAGTCGGCTTGGGAGGCCTTTGAGGGAAGACCGGGCGCGGCGGTCGCGATGGATCCGCAAACCGGCGCCATTCTGGCGATGGTCAGCTCGCCGTCTTTCGACCCGAATTTATTCAACAGCGGCATTGCCCGTGAAGAGTGGGAAAAGCTGCAGAAGGATCCGCTGAAACCCATGTCCAACCGGGCGATTGCCGGGCAATATCCGCCCGGCTCGACCTACAAGCTGATCGTGGCGGCGGCGGCGCTGGAAGAGGGGGTGATCACCCCCGAAACCCGGATCCACTGCAACGGATCTTTTGTTCTGGGCAACCGGACCTATCGCTGCTGGAGAAAAAACGGGCACGGGCCGGTCAATCTGCACCGGGCGCTGGTGGAGTCTTGCGACGTCTATTTTTACACCGTCGGGAAAAAGCTGGGCGTGGATCGCATCGCGGACTACGCGAAACGGTTCGGCCTGGGCGACGCGACCGGCGTTGAGCTGGCCCATGAGCGAAAGGGTCTGGTTCCCACGAAGAGCTGGAAGCTGGCCCGGGTGAAAGAGCCGTGGCAGATGGGCGAAACCATATCGATTTCCATCGGACAGGGATTCAATCTGACCACTCCGCTGCAGCTTGCGCAGGCTTACGCCGCGCTGGCCAACGGCGGCACGCTGTGGCGCCCTCACTTGGTGCAGCGGATTGAAGCGCCCCAGGGCGGCGTGGTCCGGGAATATCCGCCTGAAAAAAAGGGAGAGCTCGGCCTCGACGGAAAAATCGCGGCGCTCCTGAGGCAGGCGCTGTGGGGCGTCGTGAATGAAAACGGGGGCACCGGCTACGCGGCGCGCATCGCCGGCGCGGACGTCTGCGGCAAAACGGGGACTTCGCAGGTGGTCGGTCTGCCGCAGGATGAACAGGCGCGCCGCCGGAAAAAAATCGCGGCGTTTCATAAGGACCATGCGCTGTTTGTCTGCTACGCGCCGGCCAGGCGTCCGGAAATCGTAGTATCCGTCGTTGCCGAGCACGCCGGCGGCGGCGGCGCGGTGGCCGCGCCGATCGCCCGCAGGATTTTAAAGGCGTATTTCGACGGCAAGAAAAATGAGCGGCCCCGGCAGGCGGCTGCAGGTTCGCAAACGCCGCCGCCTTCCGGAAACGGAAAGCCGCAAGGGTAAGCACGGGGAGGCTTTATGTTTTTCAAATACGATCGGCGCATCTTTCAGAATTTCGACAAGACGCTGTTTGCCCTGGTGATGTCGATCTGCGCCATCGGCGTCGTCAATATCTATTCCACCGGCTTCAGCCTGGGCGAAAACGCGACACCCCTGTATTTAAAACAGATTCAATGGATTGCCTTCGGCCTGTTTTTCATGATGGTCGCCTTTTTAATCGATTACCGCTACTTCAACCGCGCGGCGTACGGCCTTTACGCGTTTTCGATGGCGTCGCTTGTCGCGGTCGCGCTGTTCGGCCACACGGCCAACGGGGCGCAGCGGTGGATCTCGTTCGGCGTTTTTTTATTCCAGCCTTCCGAGCTGATGAAAATCAGCATTATCCTCGCCCTGGCCCGGTATTTTGACGATCACAAGTCGCATGAGCCTTACCGCCTGAGGGAGCTCTTGGTTCCGTTCGGGATGGTGATGCTTCCCTGCGCTTTGATTTTGAAACAGCCGGATCTGGGGACGGCGCTGATGATCGTTCTCGTTTCCGCTTCCATCGTTCTGTTCATCGGAATGAACTGGAAATCCATCGTGATCGCCGTCGCGAGCGTTATGGTCCTGATGCCGCCGGCCTGGCATTTTTTAAAAGATTATCAGAAAAACCGCCTGCTGACGTTTCTGTCTCCCGAAAGCGACCCGCTGGGCACGGGATACCACATCATTCAGTCCATGATCGCGATCGGCTCCGGGGGGTTTCTGGGCAAGGGCTTTTTGAAGGGCTCCCAGACCCAGCTCAAGTTTCTGCCCGAACAGCAGACCGACTTCGTCTTCTCCGTGTTTGCCGAGGAGTGGGGATTTCTCGGCGGCCTGGCGCTGATGGTGATTTTTACGTCCCTCATTATCTGGGGATTAAAAATTGCCTTGCATTCAAAAGATTTATTGGGCACGATACTGGCGTTCGGCATTACCGCGCTGATCGCCTGGCAGGTGCTGATCAATATGGGAATGGTGCTGGGCGTCCTGCCGGTCGTCGGCATTCCGCTGCCGTTCATCAGCTACGGCGGTTCGGCGGTGGTTTCCCTGATGGCGGCGATCGGACTGCTGATGAATGTGAGCGTGCGCAGATTCATATTGCAGCGCTGAGGATTTTCGTTTCGGGACCGCAAGGAGCAGGGCATGTGGGAAAAAAAGAAACGTCTGGACGACACCAAGGCTTTTTTGGGAAAGGGCGCCGAATTCATCGGGAAGCTGATTTTTACCGGGCACGTGCGCATTGACGGCGATTTCCAGGGGGAGATTTTCGGACAGGGGGCGGTGGATGTCGGGGAAGGCGCTTCGGTCAAGGCCGATATTGAAGTCGGCAGCATTTTTATCGCCGGCGAAGTCCAGGGCAACATCGCAGTAAAGGAAAAAATCAACATCCACTCCACGGGCAAACTTGCAGGCGACGTGAAGGCGCCGGTTTTCGTCATGGAGGAGGGGGCGGTTTTTGACGGCCAATCGCGCATGAGCGAGGCGAAAGAGCAAAAAAGAATCGCTTTGGCAGGAAAATAATTTACATCAAGCATTCAAAATCATTAGCATAATATTGGTTTTGCCAAAATTAGACCGCCGGTCATAAAAAAGCTTGACAAACCCTATGCGGGTGTGATTAGTAACCTCCGTCCTCGCGGTGTGGCTAGGTTCAGCAGAAGCCCGGCTTGATGCAAGCCTTACGTTGTCTGAAGCAAATCACTCCCAGAGATTACGCTGTTTGAAATGTCGGATCAAATTTAATGCATCTTCCTGCGCAAATCAGCGTTCGTTGAAGGCCGGGAAGGTCTGGAAAAGAGACGAGGTCAGTTGTGGTTACCGTAATCCCCGATTATACGCTCCTGGTTCAGATGGCTACGTTCATAGCCTTGATTTTCATCCTTAATTTTCTTCTTTACAAACCCCTGTTATCCATTCTGGAACGCCGCAAAAAGCAGTTGGACGAGCTGGGCAACGAGATAAAGCTTTTCAATGATTCCGTGAATAAAAAAGCCGCCGAATACGATGAAAAGTTAAGCAAGGCCAAGACCAGCGCCTCCGACCTGAAAAAAGAAATCATCGGCGAAGGCGCGGCGGAAGCCAAACGCGTCGTGGACGCCGTTCGCAGTGAAATCCCCCTCATGACCCAGGAGTTTCAAAAGAAGATGGACGCGGAAATGCAGGCTGCCCGTCAGATCCTGGACGGCCAGTCCCGCAGGCTTTCGCTGGAAATTGCCGAAAAGGTCCTGGGAAGGAGAGTTCAATGAAATCTTCATTTCGTTCCTTTAGGCTTTCAATCCTTCTTTCGCTGGCTTTCGTATTGCTTTCCGCGGCCCTGGCTTTTGCCTCCGGCGGCGGCGAGGGGGGGCATGGCGGCACGCAGTGGAAAGACTTTGCCTGGAAAACTCTGAACGCCGCCATGATCATCGGGTTTTTGGTGTATCTGCTGGGCCCGAAAATCAAAGGTTTCTTTGCCGGCCGCCGTCAGGAAATCAAGGAGTCTCTGGAAAGCGCCACCGCCCAGAAGGCGGAAGCGGAAAAGCAGTACCGGGAGTATGCGGAAAAAATCGACAAGGCGTCCCAGGAGATCGACGGCATCTTTGAAATGATCAAGGCGCAGGGCGTGGTCGAAAAAGACAAGATCATCGAGGACGCGCACAAGGTCGCCCAGAAGATGAAGGAAGACGCCCAGGCGCGCATCGAGCAGGAATTGAAAAAAGCGTCCGGCCAGCTTCGCGCGGAAGCGGTTGCCCTGTCGGTGCGGATGGCGGAAGAAATTCTGAAGAAAAATATTACGGCACAGGACCATGAGGCCATGGTCAGGGAATATATGGATAAGGTGGTGAACAAACATTGATCAGCAATATATCAAAACGATACGCCCGCGCTTTTTTTGAAATTGCCGGGGAAGAAAAGAAGCTGGAGCAGTATTACAACGAACTGCATCAGTTCTCTTCCGTGATCGCCGCGAACAAGGATCTGGAGGGCTTCCTGGCCAATCCCATCTTTGAACAGGAAAGCAAGAAGAAAGTGCTGGAAAAAATCATCGGCAAGCTTTCGCTTTCCCCCATGACGATCAATTTCCTGAAATTGCTGATAGACAAGAAAAGGATCGACGTCCTTCCGGACATCGAGACCTGCTACCGGCAGTTGATGGACGAAACGCTTCAGAAGGTGAGAGTCACGGTGAAGACGGCGTTTCCGCTGTCCGGGGAGATGCAGAGCTACATCGCGTCGAGCCTGAAGCAAATGACGGGCAAGTCCGTTGATGTGACGGTGGAAGACGACAAGAACCTGTTGGGCGGGATCGTGATCGGTGTCGGGGATACGCTGTACGACGGCAGCATCAAAAGCCAATTGAATAATATGAGGAATCTCTTAGGGGAGGCAAGATAGAACATGGAAACCATCAAGGCGGAAGAAATCAGTCAAATTATTTCTGAGCAGATCAAAAGCTACGAAAAAAAGCTGGATATAAGCGAAACCGGAACCGTCCTGTCCGTCGGTGACGGCATCGCCAGAGTGTACGGCGTGCAGAATGCCATGGCCATGGAGCTTCTGGAGTTCCCCGGCGGCATCCTCGGCATGGTGCTCAACCTCGAAGCGGACAATGTCGGTGTTGCCGTTCTCGGCGAAGTGACCCACATCAAAGAAGGGGATATCGTCAAAAGAACCGGCAAGATTGCCCAGGTTCCGGTCGGTGAAGCGCTTTTGGGCCGCGTGATTGACGCGACAGGCGCCCCCCTGGACGGCAAAGGCCCGATTGAAGCCTCGGAGTTCCGCCGCATTGAAATGGTCGCCCCCGGCGTGATTCAGCGCCAGCCGGTCAATCAGCCGATGTACACGGGCCTCAAGGCTGTCGATGCCATGACCCCGATTGGACGCGGCCAGCGTGAACTGGTCATCGGCGACCGCCAGATCGGCAAGACGGCCATTTGCGTGGATGCCATCATTCGCCAGAAAGACACCGGCATCAAGTGCATTTATGTCGCCATCGGCCAGAAAAAATCCACCGTGGCGCAGGTCGTGGAAAGGCTCAAACAGCATGACGCGCTGTCCTACACCTGCGTGGTCGCAGGCTGCGCCTCCGACCCGGCAACCCTTCAGTACATCGCGGCGTACGCCGGCTGCAGCATCGGCGAATACTTCCGTGACCGCGGCCAGGACGCGCTCATTATTTATGATGACCTGTCCAAACAGGCCGTGGCCTATCGTCAGATTTCACTGCTTTTGCGCCGTCCGCCCGGACGGGAAGCCTTCCCCGGCGACATTTTCTACAACCACTCGCGTCTTCTGGAGCGCGCGGCCCGCGTGAGCAAGGAACTGGGCGGCGGATCGCTCACGGCTCTGCCCATCATTGAAACGCAGGCCGGCGACGTGTCGGCCTACATTCCGACCAACGTGATTTCGATTACCGACGGCCAGGTTTATCTGGAGCCCAGTTTGTTCTTCTCCGGCATCCGTCCGGCCATCAACGTCGGTCTGTCCGTATCCCGCGTCGGCGGCGCGGCCCAGGTGAAGGCGATGAAACAGGTCGCAGGCACCTTGAAGCTCGATCTGGCCCAGTACCGCGAACTGGCGGCCTTTGCCCAGTTCGGCTCCGATCTGGACAAATCGACGCAGGCCCAGCTCGACCGCGGCGTTCGTCTGGTCGAATTGCTGAAGCAACCCCAGTTCCAGCCGATGTCTTTAGGCGAGGAAGTGGTGGTTCTGTTTGCCGGAAGCCGCGGCTTCATCGACAAGGTGGACGTGGAAAAGGTTCTGGTCTATGAGCAGCAGCTGCTGAGCTACGTAAAGAGCAAACATCAGGATATCCTGAAAGAAATCGATGAAAAGCAGATTATTTCCGCGGACCTGGAAAAGAAAATGAAAGATATGCTGACGGGTTTCGAATCTGTTTTCGTAGCGGAATAAATTGTAATCCATGCGCGGTCCTCAAAAAGAGGATCTCCATGGAGCGGAAAACCAATTAATGTTGAGAGGAGTTTCCAGTGCCCTCGCTAAAAGATATTAAAAGAAAAGTAACGGCCGTTCAGAAAACGAAGCAGATTACGCGCGCCATGAACATGGTGGCTGCATCCAAGTTTAAATCCGCTCAACTGAAAATGGAAAATTTCCGGCCCTATGCCGGAAAATTCATGGATGTTCTCAACAGTCTGGCCCTTCGGGTGGACACCTCCACGCACCCGCTTCTGGCCGTGCGCGATCCCAGAAGAATCCGGGTGATCTGCATGACGTCCGACCGGGGACTCTGCGGAGGCTTCAATACGAATCTGATCAAGGCAACGGAACGGTTTATGCGGGACAAGACCCGTGACGGCAAGGAAGTTTCCATGATCAGCGTCGGCCGGAAGGGCAGGGATTTTTTCCGCAAAAAGGCAAACGTCCTGGCGCAAAAAGTGGACTGTTTAAGCAAGTTTGACATGACCCTCGCGGTGTCGGTCGCGGATGAAGTGATTGATCCCTTTATCAAGGCGGAGTACGATGAATTGTATTTGATTTATAATCAGTTCGTGAATGTTTCCGTTCAGAGGCCGACCGTTGTCCGCCTGTTCCCGCTGCCCTCCATCGGCAGCCCGGACGCCGATATGGAAACGGATACGCGGCTGGATTATGTTTACGAACCGTCGGACGAGGTGCTCTTGCACAAATTGCTGCCGATGTATGTTCATGTTCTGGTGTATCGGGCTCTGCTGGAAACGTCCGCCGGCGAAAACGGCGCGCGGATGGCGGCGATGGACAACGCCACCAGCAACTGCGAAGAGCTGATCCACACGCTGACGTTGAAAATGAACAAAGCGCGGCAGGCGGCGATTACGGCGGAATTGATGGATATCGTAGGCGGTACGGAAGCTTTGGCGAAAGGTTGATTTTGCGGCGGCGTTTTGCGCGTAAAAAATATAAATTACGACTATTGGCAAGGAGATAGTTATGAATATCGGAAAGATTGTTCAGGTTATTGGTCCGGTTGTTGACGTAGCTTTTGAAGAAGGAAGGCTTCCCAGCATTTTGAATGCGCTTTTGATTACCAACTCCGCGATCAACGATCAGGAAGATAACCTGGTTATTGAAGTCGCGCAGCATCTGGGTGACAACGTTGTCCGCTGCATCGCCATGGATATCACGGACGGTCTGGTCCGCGGCATGATTGCCAAAGATACCGGCGCTCCCATTACCGTGCCGGTCGGCAAAGAAGGCCTCGGCAGAATTCTGAACGTGGTCGGCCGTCCCGTGGATGGTCTCGGACCGATCAACGCCAAAAATTACGCTTCCATCCATCGGTCGTCTCCGCCCTTTTTGGAACAGGATACATCCGTTCACGTTCTGGAAACCGGCGTTAAGGTTATAGATCTCTTGGTTCCGTTTCCCCGCGGTGGCAAAATGGGCATGTTCGGCGGCGCCGGCGTCGGCAAAACCGTCGTCATGATGGAAATGATCAACAACATCGCCATGCACCACGGCGGCATCTCCGTGTTCTGCGGCGTGGGAGAGAGAACCCGCGAAGGAAACGATCTGTATCGCGAAATGCTGGAATCCGGCGTTATCAAGCAGGCCGCCCTGATTTACGGCCAGATGACCGAACCCCCCGGAGCCCGCTCCCGCGTGGCCCTGACCGGGTTGGCGGCCGCCGAATACTTCCGTGATGTGGAAGGTCAGGACGTGCTCTTCTTCGTCGATAATATTTTCCGTTTCACCCAGGCCGGCTCCGAAGTGTCCGCTCTCCTGGGCCGCATGCCTTCCGCCGTCGGTTATCAGCCGACACTGGCCACGGATCTTGGCGAACTTCAGGAACGCATTACCTCGACCACCAAAGGTTCGATTACAGCCGTTCAGTGCGTGTACGTGCCCGCCGACGACTTGACCGACCCCGCGCCGGCCACGACGTTTGCGCACCTTGACGGAACCGTCGTTTTGTCCCGTCCGATCGCCGAACTCGGCATTTACCCCGCCGTGGATCCGCTGGATTCCACCTCCCGAATTCTCGATCCGAACGTTATCGGTCAGGAACATTACACCGTCGCCCGCCAGGTGCAGGTGACGCTGCAGAAGTATAAAGACCTGCAGGACATCATTGCCATTCTCGGTATGGATGAACTCTCCGAAGCCGACAAACAGACCGTCAGCCGCGCCAGAAAGATTCAGAGATTCCTGTCGCAGCCCTTCTTTGTCGCCGCACAGTTCACCGGAACGGAAGGGAAGTTTGTCTCCGTGGCCGATACCGTGAGAGGCTTCAAAGAAATTCTGGAAGGCAAACATGACGATCTGCCGGAACAGGCCTTTTATATGGTCGGCGGCATTGAAGAAGCAATCGAGAAAGCCCAGAAGCTTTCCGCCTAATGAACGGGGATTTCCATGTCGGATGAATTGATTCTAGAAGTGGTAACGCCGGAGAAGATGGCTTTTTCCGGGAAAGTGGATGAAGTGACGATTCCGGGCACGGAAGGGGAATTCGGCGTTTTAAGAGGCCATGAGCCCTTCCTGACGTCCGTGGACGTCGGTGAGCTTTATTACATCGCCGACGGCAAGAAAACCTATTACGCCGTCAACACCGGCTACGCGGAGGTGACGGGCAGCAAGGTCACCGTCCTGATCGAAACGGCGGAAAGAGCCGACGCCGTCGACAAGGACCGGGCTCTCAAGGCAAAAGAAAGAGCGGAAGCCGCTCTGACCCAATTGGCCAAGGAGCACAGCGACTACGAAAAAATGCGTCTGGCTCTTCTTCGGGCGGTCAACCGGATCAGTGTTGCGGACAAACTGCCGCAAAACTGATCTGTCTCCCTATAGGCAAAAAAGGCAGCTCTCTCGACCGGAGCTGCTTTTTTTATTTCCTGGAGGACGGGCTATTCGGCCGAAATGTCGATGATCTGAAAATTGCGGGTTCCGCCGGGGGTGTTGACGGTGATTTCGGCGTCGATGCTTTTTCCGACGAGCGCCCTGCCGATGGGCGAGGTGACGGATATTTTATTCCGGCTGATGTCCGATTCAAAAGGGCCGACGAGCTGGTATTTGATCTCTTCCCCCTCGCTGTCGGCGATGGTGACGAAGCAGCCGAAAACCACCCGGTCGCCGGTAATGCCTTTCAAGGCGATGATGTTGCAGGAAGCCAGATTGTTTTCCAGTTCCTGGAGTTTCCCGTGCAGAAAGGACTGCCTTTCCTTGGCCGCCGCGTATTCCGCGTTTTCCGACAGATCGCCGTGCGCCCGGGCAACTTCGATGTCCCGAATGTTTTCCGGAATGAAAACGTTTTTCACCGTTTCCAGTTCCTTCTTTAATTTGTCAAACCCCTCTTTGGTGATCGGCACTTTGTTCATGAACGGCTCCGAATGATTTTGCCTTGCGCTGACGCGATCGACGGCTCGACTGCAGGCAGGAAACACATTTGATTTTTGTTTAGACGAGAAAGAACGCCGTGTCAAGAACTTGTTTCGGATCTTTCGCTGTTGGCGTCGGGGCCGCGCCGGAAAAGCGGTTCGGACTTCGGGCCGTGCTCCGCGAAGTTTGTCTTGGCGGCGAAAAATTACGCAGCGCGGCGCCGTCCGGGCGAGGCGAAAGTTGTTTTGTGGCGCAGTTTGTGTTATTGAACATCAGTCAGTAACGTAAAGGAGCCTTGGTGTGACATCATGCTGGACCCATACAACCGGGACATCAATTATCTTCGGATTTCCGTCACCGACCGCTGCAACCTGCGCTGCACCTATTGCCGTCCCATGGAGGGGATTTCGCTTACCGGCCATGAAGACATCCTCCGCTACGAGGAGATTCTCCGCGTGGTTTCCCGCGCGGTGGCCCTGGGATTTGTCAAGGTTCGGCTGACCGGCGGCGAGCCGCTGGTCCGGCGCGGTTTTGTCGAATTTGCCGCGGAATTAAAAAAATTAAAAGGCCTCGAAGACATCAGCCTGACGACCAACGGCATCCTGCTGGAGAAATACGCGGATGCGATTTTCAAAGCCGGCATTACCCGGATCAACATCAGCCTGGATTCCCTGGACAGGGACAAGTACCGCCAGATCACGCGGGGCGGGAACCTGGACGACGTGTTTAACGGGATTGCCGCCGTGGAGAAAGCGGGCTTCTCCCCCATCAAAATCAACACCGTGATCGTCAAGGGATTCAACGATAATGAAGTGATGGATTTTGCGAGGCTGGCGATGGGCAAACCTTTCCAGATCCGCTTCATAGAAATCATGCCGGTAAGCTCCGTCAACACCGGCCACGCGGAGGATTTTTTGCCGAACCGCGAGTTGATGGAAACCATCGGCCGTCATTTCCGGCTTGCGCCTCTTGCGGGAAAGAAGCACAAATCGGACGGTCCGGCCAGAATCTACACGCTGCAGGACGGCCGGGGGGAAATCGGGTTTATCGACCCGGTGAGCGACCATTTCTGCGCGACCTGCAACCGCCTGCGCCTGATGGCGGACGGCAAACTGCGCGCCTGCCTGCTCAAGGATGAAGAAGTCGATTTAAAGGCGGCGCTTCGCCGAAAGTGCGGCGACGGGGAACTGGACGACCTGATTGGACGCGCCGTCCGGCTCAAACCCGAAAAGCACGACCTGGACTGCACGGACAGACACCTGAAAAAATGCCACCGGGACATGTCGGACATCGGCGGCTGAACTGTTTCAACGAGGGGTGAAGGTTCCATGTTTTTTGATCCGCCAGGCTCCCATACGGCAGAAGACAGGCATCAGACCCCGCGGGGACGGTGTCTGGATTCGCGAAAGGAAAAACTGATTCTGGACCTGGTCGCTCCCGCCGCCGGGGAATCCGTCCTGGGCGTGGGGTGCGGGAACGGAGACGACCTGCTCCTGTTTGGGCGGAAAAAATGCCTGCTCACGGGAATGGACCCGTCGCAAGCCGCTCTGGACGCGGCCCGAAGCAGGCTTGGCGAATCGTGCGAACTGGTTTTGGGGGACGCGGCCGACATTCCTTTTTCGGACAATCAGTTCGACGTGGTCACCCTGACCGGCGGCCTGCAGCGCTTGGCGAATCCGCGAAAAGTCCTTGCGGAGGCGGTCCGGGTCAGCCGCAATCGCGTCTTTGTCGGTTTTTTAAACCGGCATTCCCCGGCCGGGACCGGAAAGGCTGCAAGGAAGCTTTTCGGTTTTCCCGAAGTGTCGGATGTGCGCTTTTTCTCGGTTGGAGAAATGCGGACGCTCATTGGCCAAGCCATGCCCGGCGCCCGGATTCAGTGGGGGTCCGTGATGTGCCTTCCCGGTCCGGCGTATGACCTTGCGCCGGAACTGGAAGACCTTCTTCCCATAAGGAAAAATCCGCTGGGAGCGTACGTCGGGATGGTTTTTGCCGTTCACTGCACGTATCGGACCGTCCAGCATCCCGTGATGGATTCTTTTCAACTCAAGGCAAAAGCGCGGGCTGCCGCTCCGGAAGCCGTTCGGGACATGCTGAGGGGAGGCGGGAGATGATCCGCGAAGCGATGCTCTACGAGAAACTGCCGGAAGACCGCGTGCAGTGCTCCGTCTGCGCGCACCGGTGCAAAATCAATTCCGGCCGGCGCGGCCTGTGCGGCGTGCGCGAAAACCGGGACGGTGTTTTGTATTCCCTTGTTTTCGGGACGCTGATTGCCGAGCACGTGGACCCCATTGAAAAAAAGCCCTTTTTCCATGTTTATCCCGGTTCCCGCTCCTATTCCGTGGCTACCGTCGGCTGCAATTTTTCCTGCTCGTTCTGCCAGAACCACGAAATCTCCCAGATGCCCCGTTCCACGCTCATGATCATGGGGGAAGAAGTGCCGCCCGCGATGATTGTCGAACGGGCGAAAGAAACGGATTGCCGGACAATCGCCTATACCTACACAGAGCCGACGGTTTACCTGGAAACCGCACTGGAAATCGCGAAGCTCGCCTGCCGGGAGGGCCTGAAAAACCTGTTTGTCACCAACGGCTATATGACGCCAGAAACCCTGGATTCGATGTCGCCTTACCTGGCCGCCGCCAATGTGGATTTGAAGTCCTTTCAGGAAGCGTTTTATAAACAGCAGTGCGGCGCGATGCTCGCTCCCGTTTTGGACAGCCTCAAAAAAATGAAAGACCTCGGCATCTGGGTGGAGGTCACCACGCTTCTGATTCCCGGTCTGAACGATTCCGCTGACGAATTAAAGGATATCGCCTTCTTCATCCGGGAACTGGGGCCGGAAACCCCCTGGCACGTCAGCCGGTTCCATCCGCAGTTCAAAATGCTGTCCACCCCTTCCACCCCCGTTTCTTCCCTGCGTCTCGCCGGTTTGATCGGGAAAGAAGCCGGATTGCTTCATGTTTACACCGGCAACGTGCCGGGGGATGAAGGGGAAAACACCTTCTGCTCAAACTGCGGCAAAATGTTGATCCGTCGCTATGGCTTTAAAATAATTGATGATTTTTTGTCGGAACATCATTGCCCCTCCTGCGGCCGAAAGCTGGAAGGTCTTTTTTAAACCAGCCCCGTGAAAAAACCGCTTTTTCATCCCTCCCATTCGACTCCATTTTCAGGTCAAAGCACTATATATTGTGGTGTCGTTTTTTCAAAAATACATTTTGTTGTATTTTCACTTTACAAAGGAACGTTCTTTTGTTAGGCTTTTTCAGAATTTACAACCATTTCCACTGAAGATGATTTATGAAGCTGAAACGTCTGGAGATAGCAGGTTTCAAATCTTTCCGCGACAAGGTCGTGATTGACTTTTCCCGCGGCGTCAACGCGGTTGTCGGTCCCAACGGCTGCGGAAAATCGAATGTGGTCGATGCGATACGCTGGGTCATGGGCGAACAGCGGGTCAAGGCGCTGCGCGGCAAGAAGATGGACGACGTCATCTTCAACGGCAGCGAGGACGCCGCCCCCGTGAGCATGGCGGAAGTCGTGATGACGCTGTCGAGCGACGGATCGTCCTTTCCCGGCGTTTACGGCGAATTGACGGAAGTGTCCATTTCGCGCAAAAACATTCTGGACGGGGAGAGCGAATACTGCATCAACCGCGTGCCCTGCCGCCTGCTGGACGTAAAAGAGTTCTTCATGGGGACGGGCGTGGGGGCCAGGACCTATTCGCTCATCGAGCAGGGAGCCGTGGCCAACCTGGTGGAAGCCAAGCCGGAAGACCGCCGCCTCTTCATCGAAGATGCGGCAGGCGTGTCCAAGTATAAAAGCCGCAAGGAAACCGCCGTTCGCAGAATGGAGGCCACCAAGCAGAACATTCTGCGCCTCAACGACATTCACAAGGAAGTCAAAACCCAGCTCAACGCCATTACCCGCCAGGCCAAAAAAGCGGAACAGTACAAGGCCGTGAAGCAGCGCATGAAGGAAACCGAGATTGCGCTGTCGAGGCAGGCGTACGCAAAGCTTTCCGGAAAGAACGCCGCGCTGCAGGACGAGCGGGCGCAAATCGCCGGGCAGGCGGACGCGGTCGGGGCGAAGATGGAATCCAGGGAATCCGCGCTGCAGGAGATGAAGGCGGCCCTCCTGGAGAAGGATGAGCAGATCGGCCTTCGCCAGACCGAGCTCTACGAAGTGAAGAATTCCATCAACATCAAGGAAAAAAATGTCGAGTTTTCCCGCCGCCGAATGGCGGAAGCCTCGGAGCGCAAGCAGAAAAATCTGGCCGAGATTGAAGAGATGGGCCGGAAGAAGGAGAGCCTCGCCGCCGAGATCGGCAATCTGCAAAAGAAATCCGAAGACCTCCTGCGGCAGACGACCCTTTTGCGGCAGGAACTGGAAGAAGGCGAACGCGAAGTTCAGGGCCTGCTGGAAGCCGACCGGGACATCAACGTCCGGCTGGAGGAGCAAAAAATCCGCTACATCGACGTGATGCAGGACCTGGCCAAATTCGGAAACGCCGTCGCGGGGCTGAAGAAAGGCATGGAGGATTTCCAGCGGCGTGAAGAGAGGGAAATCCGGGAGATCGAACAGGACAAAAGCCGGCTTGCCGATTTGACGCAGAAGATGCAGGAGCTGGCCGGCGGGCTGGCGCAGGAAGAAGAGCAAATCGCGCAAGTCGCCAAAGAGAAAGAATCGGCCGCCGATGCGCTGGAAAAAGCCAAGTCGGACCTGCAGACCGTCGAGGAGCGCATCCTCGAGGTCAAGGAAGAAGCGGGCGCCAAATCATCGCGGCTGCAGTCGCTTGCGGAATTTGAGGCCGCTTTCAAATGGTCCAATGAGGGCGTGAAGAAAGTCATTGAAAAGCAGGACGGCTCCGACGCGTTTTACGGCGTCGTGGCCGACCACATCGACGTTCCCCGCGAATATGAATCGGCCGTGGAAGCGGTGCTGGGCGACAAACTGCAGTATGTCGTGGTGAAGAATCAGGAAGAAGGCGTCCGCGCCATCGATTATCTGAAAAGTTACAAGCTGGGCCGGGGCAGTTTCGTTCCGGTGGAGCTGCGCGGCGGCAACGCCCGGACTTACGGCACGGAGCATCTTCAGGAAGCGGAGCCCCTTCTGCACAAAGTCGTCGTCCAGGAGGAATTCAAAAAGATCGCCGAGGGCCTGCTGGGCGATGTTCTCCTGACGCCTTCCATTGAAACCGGCATCAATCTCTGGAAGAAAAACGGCTTCCGGGGGACCTTCGTGACCCCCGAGGGAGACACCATCAGCCCCAACGGCGTTCTGACCGGCGGCAGCGGATCGGCGGTGGAAAAAAGCCTGCTGGCCACCAAGCGGGAGATCGTGGAGCTGGAGCGTGAAGTCAAAAAGCTTTCCGGCGAGCTCGACGACCTCATGCGGGAAAAGAAAGAGCTGACGGCGTCGATTGCCCGGTGGGACGAAGAGCTTGCCCGGCTGAAAAACAGCGAACACCAACTGGAAATGAACGCCCACAGCCGGAAGAAGGACCTGGAGCGCTTCGGCGACGAAACGGAAAGGCTCAAGCAGAGAATCGCCGTCCTGGAATTCAACCGCCGGAACATCAAGACGGAAGAGGCCGAGGCCCGGCAGAAGCTGCAGGAGCTCGAGGCGGAAATCCTGGTGAAGGAAGCGGCGGAAAAGGAACTCAACGAAATCATCTCCGGCTTCAACAGCCGCCGCCAGCAGTCGCGCGCGGCCATTGACGCCCAGGAAAAGCGGATCACGGAGAAAAAAGTTCTGCTGGCCGCGCTGGCGGAAAAGAAGGAAGCGGATTTGCGGACGATCGCGCGGGTGCAGAATGATCTCGCCGCAAGCGAAAGCGAAGCCGCGCGAAAGCGGGAGGACATCGAGGCCTGCGAACAGCAGATGGCAGGTCTTGCCGCCGCCGTCGAGGCGGACACGGAGGCGCTCAAGACCCTTTACGAAAGACTGGCGTCCTGTGAATCGGTTCTGAGCGAACTGAGGGAAAGGCGGGCCGGGGACGATGAGCGGCTCAAAGTTCAGGAAAATGAAATCCGCGACATCAAGAGAAACATGGACGAGCTGCACCGGCAGCAAAGCGAGCTGGAAATGCAGTGCCGCGAGGGAGTGCTGAACCTTGAGAACCTGCAAAACGCGGTCGCGGAAAAGCACCAGGCCGATCTCGCCTCTCTCATGGCGGATTTTGAGATGATGGAGGATGAAAAAATCACCGAAATCGGCGCCCTGCTGGAAAAAGACAAGCAGACCATCGAAAATTTCGGCGAAGTGAACCTCCTGGCGCTCAACGAATACGCCGAGCTGGATCAGCGCAACCAGTTTCTGACGACGCAGTTGGGCGATCTCAACGAGTCGCTGGCGTCGCTGCAGAGGACCATCACCCGGATCAATAAAATCTCCCGCGAACGGTTTTCCGAAACCTTTGCCGCCGTCAATGAATGCTTCAAGAAAACCTTTGCCCACATTTTCCCCGGCGGACGGGGAGAGCTTCTCCTGACCGATGAAAGCGATCTTCTGGAAACCGGCGTGGACATCGATATTCAGATTCCGGGCAAGAAGGCGCAGAGCGTCAGCCTGCTCTCCGGCGGCGAAAAATCCCTCGCCGCGATCGCGCTGATCTTCGCCATTCTGCTGTACCGTCCGTCGCCCTTCCTGATTCTGGACGAGGTGGACGCGGCGCTCGACGACGCGAACACCAACCTCTTCAACCGCCTGATCCGCGATGTCGCGGCAAATTCCCAAGTCATCATGATCACGCACAACAAGAGCACGATGGAAGTCGCCGACACGCTCTTCGGCGTGACCATGCAAAAGCAGGGAATATCGTCCCTGGTATCCGTCACCCTCAATTAATTCCTTTCCTCAGCCCGCAATGCTAAAAACCCGTCGGCAGGACGGCGTGCGGCGAACGTGCGAGAGCTTTTCAGGAGGCCCTGCGTTTGCGCTTCGGCGCGGTGCGGAAGAAAATGCTTGATTTCAGGGAAAAATGAGTGATATGAAAAACAAGAAATTCCGGGAGCCGGCGATGGTTTCTGTGCCGGCATAAAACATTTTCATTCAGAAAACGCTTCTTAACCTGCTGCAGAGCAACTTTTTTCTATTGGAAAAGGGAGGACAATGAAATGAAAATACGGGACATGTTGAAAGCCACGGGATTCAAAAGTCAATCGTTAATTACCGTCGGTGCGGATGAATTTGTTTCCGCGGCGATCCAGAAGCTGATTCAGCACGATAAAGGGGCGCTCCCCGTCACGAATGAAAAGGATGAGCTGATCGGCATCATTACGGAAAGAGACATCGTGCGCAAGTGCCTCGCGCGCGGGGGGAATTGCGACGACAAGAAGGTCGGAGACATCATGACCCACGAGGTCGCCATTGCTTCGATGGAAGACGATCTGGATTACGCGATCAACACGATGAGAAATAAAAAGATTCGGCATATTCCGATCGCGGACGGCAAAAAGGTGGTGGGCATGATTTCCATGCGGGACATCCTGGGATTTCAGTACGAGGAGACCAAGGCGGAAATCAAGTACATCAAACTGATGCCCCAGCGGCCGGTGTTCAAATAGAATTTTGTTCGGGCCCGCCGCCGCTGAATCCGGGGCGGGCCCGTCCTTTATCCGCCGCCGTTGTTCGAAATCCGGGCCCTTTCTTTTCCCGCGGGCGGGGATTCACCGCCCGGCCTGCTCGGAATTCCGCCCTTCCTTTCAGAAAATCATCCATTTCTTTACTTTGGCGCCGAAAGCCGCTATGAATTCCATAAGGCCGCGACGGTTTTCCCCTGTCGGCCGCATGACGGCTGTTTTGATTTCCCGACGGGGAGGTTTGCAGAAAGGAACAAGAAGAAAGTGGGTTTATTCGACAAACTCAAAGCGGGGCTGACCAAGACCCGGGACGCCCTCACCAAAAATCTGGATCAGCTCGTTTTCGGCAAAAGGGAATTGAATCCGGCACTTTACGACGAGCTGGAGGATCTGATGATTTCCGCTGACATGGGTCCGCAGTTTACCTTTGACCTCATCGAAGACGTCAAGCAGCGGGTCAAGCGCAAGGAACTTTCCGACGCGTCACAGATCAAAAAAGTTTTGCAGGAGCGAATGATCGCCATTCTGCGCAAGATGGAAACCCCGCTTTTTATCAATAAAAACGAAGCTTTTGTCATCATGGCCGTCGGGGTAAACGGAAGCGGCAAGACCACCACCATCGGCAAACTGGCCCACATGCTGCGCCGGGACGGCCACGAGGTCTTGCTGGTTGCCGCCGACACCTTCCGTGCGGCGGCCATCGAGCAGCTGGAGGTCTGGGGGACCCGCGTCTGTGCGCCCGTGATCAAGCAGAAAATGAATGCGGATCCCGCCGCCGTTGTTTTCGACGCCGTGGGAAAGATTAAAGCCGGTTTCAACGGCGTGGTGATCGTGGATACCGCCGGCCGCCTGCACACCCGGACCAATCTGATGGAAGAGCTCAAAAAGGTCAAAAGGGTCATCGGCAAAGAGCTGCCCGGGGCTCCGCATGAGATCCTGCTGGTTCTGGACGCCACGACGGGCCAGAATGCCGTCATCCAGGCCAAAATGTTTCAGGAGGAAATCGGGGCGACCGGCATCGTGCTGACCAAGCTGGACGGGACTTCCAAGGGTGGAGTGGTGGTGCGCATCGCCGGCGAACTGGGTCTTCCGGTGCGCTTTATCGGCGTCGGCGAGGGGCTGGAGGATCTGCGGCCCTTTGACAGCGGAGATTTTACGGCCGCCCTTCTGGATTAGGCGGCCGCTCATGAAGGCGGCGGATCATGAAAATATTCGCGATCGGCGACATTCACGGCTGCCTGGATCAGCTTCAGCGCCTTCTCAAGAAAATTCCGGCCGATCCGGAACAGGACACGCTGGTTTTTATCGGCGATTTCATTGACCGAGGCCCGGAAAGCAGAGGCGTGGTTGATTGCGTTTTGGAGCTTTGTGAAATCTATGCCGGCATGGTCTGCCTTTGCGGCAATCATGAATCCATGCTCCTGGACTATCTGGAAGGCGTGGAGGAGGAGTTGTACTTGCAAAACGGCGGTTCCACGACGCTCAATGACTACGGGATATCTCTTTTGGATCCCCCGCGGATCAGAAAGGCAAAAATACCCGCTGATCATCTGCGTTTTTATGAATCGCTTCTGCCGTATTATGAAACGGACCAATATCTGTTTGTTCACGCCGGCCTGCGTCCGGGGATACCTCGCGCCGAGCAGTCCGCACAGGATATGCTGTGGATTCGGCGGGAATTTATCGATTCCGAAGCCGATTTCGGAAAAAGGGTGGTTTTCGGACATACCCATTTCAGCGCGCCTCTGGTTGCCGAAAACAAGATCGGGATTGACACGGGCGCGGTTTTCGGCGGCAGGCTCACCTGCGCGGAGCTGCCGACTTTAAATTTTTATCAGGTGTAAATATGAAAATTATCGAATGTGTGCCGAATTTCAGCGAAGGATGCGATCAGGCCGGAATCGAATCGATTGCCGGCGTCTTAAAGGCGTTTCCCGCCATCCGCCTGATTGACTACAGCGGGGACAGCGATCATAACCGGAGCGTCTTCACGTTTCTGGGAAAGCCTGAAGACGTGCTCGAAGCGGCGCTGGCCGCATCGGGTCAGGCGCTGAAACTGATTGACATGCGCAAGCAGACCGGCGTCCATCCGCGCCTGGGGGCCGTTGACGTGGTGCCCTTCATCCCCCTGGGGAGAACAAAAATGGAAGATGCGGTTGATCTGGCGCACCTCTTTGGCCGGCAGTTATTTGAACGATTCGGCGTGCCGGTTTATTTTTACGGCCACGCGGCGCTGGTTCCCGAGCGCAGGGAGCTGGCCAATGTCCGTCGCGGCGGGTACGAGGCGCTGTCGGACAAGATGTCCAACCCCGGCGACGCGCCGGATGCCGGCAAGCCCGTCTTTAATCCGCGCGCGGGCGCAACCGCGGTCGGCGCGCGCGAACTCCTGGTGGCGTATAACATCAATTTGAATTGCGACGATTTGCGCCTGGCGCAAAAAATCGCATCACTCATTCGGGAAAAAAGCGGCGGATTTCCGCATGTGCGCGCCATCGGCGTCATTTTAAAAAGCAGGCGTCTGGCGCAGGTCTCCATGAACCTGACCAACTGCAAAGAAACACCGTTTAAAGCGGTTTATGAACGGGTGGAGGCCCTGGCCGCCGAACGGGGCGTTGAGATTCTGGAGTCGGAGTTGATCGGACTGGCGCCCAAATGCGCTTTTGCGGGCACGAAGCCGCAAAAGCTGAAACTGGCAAACTTTTCGAAAGACAGGCTTTTGGAAACGCATCTGAAGGATTTCAAGGACGCGGAAAGCGCCGGAGGTTGACAGTCCGCGCAAAGAATGTTAAATCGCCGGCTCCTTCGGGAACTCCAGCCAAGGCTGCCCCTGTAGCTCAGATGGATAGAGCGACAGATTCCTAATCTGTGGGCCGCGTGTTCGACTCACGCCAGGGGCACCAGTATAATCAATGTCTTCAGCCATTTTTAAAAAGAGACGAAGAGCCCTGCCGGTGTGCCCGCCACGGCGGTGGTTGTCACCGCCTGAATAGTTACGGAAACCGCTTCCGGCTCAGCGGAAAATAAAGAAACAGCACCAAAACCGAAAGAACAACACCCAGCGAAAAAAGCCCCGTGTAGCCGAAGCGTTCGGCCATCCACCCGGAAGCCCAGCTGCCCGGTGATTTCCCCAGGACCTCGATCGCCGCGAGAACCGTGTAATGCGTGGCCCCGATTCTTTTGTCCACGCGGGACATCATGTACGCGAAAAGCGCGGTGGTGAGCATGCCGCCGAAGAAGTGCTCCGCAACCGTTACGGCCACTACCTGCGGCGCGGCGGGTGTGATCGTGGAGAGCCACCACTCTGACGCAAGCGGAATCAGCCGAAGCGATGCGGCGGCAAAGAGCGCCTGCACGATGGGAAGGCGCGCAGCCAGCCAGCCTCCGAAGACCGATCCGAGAAGGGATGCGGCCATTCCCCAGGTGCCTATCCACAGGCCGATCTGATGAGCGGTAAAGCCGCAGTCCACGAGGAACGGCTTGAACATCATGTCGATCATCGCTTCCCCCGTCTTGTAGGTTGCGAGGAAGACGAGAAAGGGCAGCGCTCCGGGGGAGCGCAGAGCGGCTGCAAGCGCATGGAGAATATCCGAAGGCTTCGGCCGGGCGGCGCCGGCCGGTCCGCTTGAATCGGCCTCCCGATAGTGAAGAATGAAAATCAGCGGCAGCGCCGCCACCGCCGCCATGGTCAGAAAAAGAGCACCCCAGCCCGCGCGCCCGGCGAGCCACACCAGGATGCCGCCGCCCAGAATCATCCCCACCTTGTATCCCGCGACCTGGGCGGCGTTGCCCGGACCCAGCTCATCGGGCTTCAGAATGTCCACCGCCAGACCGTCCACGGCGATGTCCTGTGTGGCGGCGCAGAGGTTCATGAGAAAGATGCATGCCAGAAGCGGCGCCACGGCGCCGGAACCCGCCACCGGCACGGATGCCAGCATGATCACAATCATGAAGGCCTGCAGCGGAATGATCCAGGAACGGCGGCGTCCGATTTTGCCCGACCAGAAGCGGTCCACCAGCGGCGCCCACAGCGGCTTGAGCAGCCAGGGCGCGGCCAGCGCCCCGGCAAAACCGATGGCGGCAAGCGAGAGGCCCCTTTCCCGCAGGAGCGCTGGAAGCGCGGTGGCCTGAAAGCCGAAGGGGAGGCCCTGCGAAAGGTAAAGCATGAACAGGAGTGCCGTTTTGCCGCTGGTCTTCACATGCGTTCTCCAAGGGAGCCTGGGCGCGCCGGGAGGTTTCCGGTGAGCCGGGCAGACTATAAAAAACGGGAGCCTGAATGTCAATCGATGATAGCAATCCCGCAAAGCCAGTTTTCGTTTGACACGTCCGGCCTTTCTTTATATGCAGCATCCTGATTTTTTTGAACAGGGCGGCGTGGCACAAAACGGTTGCACGGTTGAAAATTCATTAAGGAGAGGACACTCATGGCGGAGAAAAACCTGGTTTACCGAGGCAAGTCGAAAGATGTATTTAGAATCACAAGCGGGGCGTACAAAGGAAAGTACCGTTTTGTGTTTACCGACCGGGGCACCGGCTACTTTGAAAACGGCAAGCCGGTTTTTGATCCGGGATACGACGTTGTCGTCGGTGAAATTCCCGGAAAAGGCGCCATCGCGTGCCGGTTTGCCACGTATTTTTTCCAGCTTCTGAAATCCAAGGGCGTCGCCACGCATTATATTGATACGACGAGCGACAACGAAATGATCGTGGAGCCGGCCATTCCGCTGAGCATGAAGGTGCAGGGACCGGCGTTTCCCGGTTCGGCTCCTCTTTCCAACCTGGAGTTCACCTGGAGGAACAGCGCAACCGGAAGCTTCTGGAGGCGGTATCCCTTCATCCGGCCCTGCACGAACCTCCACCGGGTGGTCGAAGCGTGGACGAAAGGGGACAGCGACGTTCTGATCACGATGGAGGCGCTGGCCGAAACGGGCGCGCTGGCCCGAAAGGAAATCGCGCAGAGCGTGAAGCTGGTTCAAAAAATCGCCGACATCGTTTCGAAAGAATTTGCGTCCCGAAATCTGCATGTCATCGACGGAAAGTTCGAGCTGGGACGGCTGAAATACGGCGACGGCAAAATCGTGCTGATCGATGAAATATCGCCTGACGTCCTGCGGGTGTGCCGGGGCTACAAACCGAACGGGAACGGGGACTGCACGCGGTTCAGGGCCTGCACCGTCACGGGGGAATCGGACGGCAAACGGACGATCAAAAACAGAAATCAGGTATCGGCGGCGGAGCTGGTCAAAATTTTCCGGTAGGCGTCAGCGCGGGTGCGTCGGGCGTCACCATTGAAATTTTGTCACCTCGAAGTGATCGCCGGAAATTCCGGCGGGGGGAGAGGACCGGAATTTCACAAGCTCCTCATTCCAGAAATCGGCAAGTCCGTTTTGTTTGGCCACGGAGGTGAGCCAGGAGATTTCGGCTTCGTGGATTTGTCCGTCGGCCGCGGAGAGCTTCAGACCGTCCAGGAGAAACGAACGGGCGACGCCGGCTTGTGAGAAGCGGGGCGGCTCGTCGGTGATGTAGTGGTTCACCAGAATGTCCTCCATGGTCTTGGCGCAGAATTTCCGGTCAAATCCCAGCTTTTTCCCGATGCTCATCATGAATTTCTTTTCTTTTTCATGGATCTCGCGGTCCCGGCGGACCAGAATCATCAATCCTTTATAGTAAAGACTGCGATCCGGGATGGAAATTTTCATGGGCGCCGTCCTTTGGCCGTCACTGCCATCCGATGATTTCATAGCCCTTTTCGCTGAGGCAGCGATTGACGAAATTGATATAAAGCGGGTCGGGCTGAGAGGCATGGATGATCCCGCTCACCAGTCCCGCCGCCGCACCGCCGGCCGCGCCCATGCCCACGCCCCTGCCGAAGCTTCCGTCCACCGCGCCGATCGCGCCGCCGACCACGGCGCCGCCGATGCCTCCGATGACGGTGTCTTTTGCGGCTTCTTTGGCCGCGTCGGACTTGACGTACATGTCGGCCTGCTCCCGGCACAGGGCAATGTCCCGCTGGGCCTGATCATTTCCGACATTGCTTAAGTGGGCGTTGGGGTAAAGCACGGGGCTCACCGTGCAGCCGGCGAACAAAAAAATCATCCAGGGGACCATCCATTTTTTCATCTTGAAACACCCTTTCTTTGCCGGGACTTCGGAAAATGCAATGATGCTATACAACGATTTGCCAAAAATGACAAATGCCGGGGGGAGACCTCGAAAAGGGATTTCATGTTGTAAAAACCGGTGAAAATTTATAAGCTCTTCATCATTTTCCTGAGGTGCGCCGTGGCGGCTATGCAAATCCCGGGGCCAAATCCATTTTCACGTCAAGGACAGCGGGACGGTCTTTCACGATGGATTCCCCTGATCGCGACCCTGCGCGGGTATCAGCGCGGCTGGCTGTGGCGCGACCTGGCGGCCGGATTGGCGCTGACGGCCCTTCTGGTGCCGGTGGGAATGAGTTATGCCGCGGCATCGGGCCTGCCCGCCATTTACGGACTGTATGCCACCATCATTCCGCTTGCGGCCTATGCCGTCTTCGGCCCCAGCCGCATCATGGTTCTGGGACCGGACTCCGCGCTGGTCGGCCTCATCGCCGCGACGATTCTGCCGCTTTCCGCCGGAAACCCGGAAAAGGCGGTGGCGCTGGCCTCCGTGCTGGCGGTTCTGTCCGGGCTGTTATGCATTGCGGCGGGTCTGGCAAAATTCGGCTTCATCACCGATCTTCTCTCCAAGCCCATTCGGGACGGCTACATCAACGGCATTGCGCTGACCGTGCTCGTCGGCCAGTTGCCCAAAGTGCTCGGCTTTTCCGTCAGCCCGGGCAGTTTCCTTTCGGAAATCGGAGAACTGGCGCAGGGCATCGGCAGCGGACAGATTCATCCGATCGCCTGCGTCATCGGCCTTTCCTGTCTGGCGGTGATTCTCGGATTCCGCCGCTTAGCGCCGGCCATTCCCGGCGTGCTTATCGCCGTGGCGGGCGCGACGATTCTGGTTTCCTGGCTTCCCGGTCCCGTCCGGGAGGGAATCGCCGTCATCGGTCCGCTGCCGCAGGGTCTGCCGCAATTCCGGATTCCCGATGTGTCGCCCGCCGAAATCGGTGAACTGATTGCCGCCGCCGTTGCGATTGCCCTGGTGTCCTTTACCGATATGAGCGCGGTTTCGCGCGCGTTTGCGCACCGGACCGGCACGGAAGTGGACAGCAATCAGGAAATCCTGGCGCTCGGCGCGGCCAACGTGGCGACCGGCCTTTTTTCAGGTTTCCCCGTCAGCAGCAGCATGTCGCGAACGCCGGTGGCCGAGGCCGCGGGCGCCAAAACGCAGATTACCGGACTGGCCGGCGCGGTGTTCGTCGCGCTCCTGCTGATCTTCGCCCCCGGCCTGCTGGCCCATCTGCCGAACGCGGCACTGGGCGCGGTCGTGGTGGCCGCCTGCGTTATCCTGGTGGAGATTCGGGGCGTGGCGCAGCTTTACCGGCTGCGGCCGGATGAATTTGTTTTGTCGATGGTGTGCTTCCTCGGCGTCGTTTTGCTGGGCGTTATTCCGGGCATTTTCATGGCCGTCAGCCTCGCGCTGCTGTCGTTCATCTGGCGGGCGTGGCAGCCCCATACCGCCGTGATGGGCTATGTGGATGCGCTCGGCAGCTACCACGACATTTCCCGCCATCCGGAGGCCAAATGCATGGACGGCCTGGTGCTTTTCCGCTGGGACGCCCCGCTGTTTTTCGCCAACGCGGAAATTTTCCGCAGGCATGTCCTGCGCGCGGCGGCAAACGCGCCGACGCCGACCCGCTGGGTCGTGGTCGCGGCCGAACCGATCACGGACGTGGACATCACGGCGGCCGGCATGCTGGCCGAGCTGGATGCCGCGCTGCACGATGCGGGATTGGAATTATGCTTCGCGGAGATGAAGGGGCCGGTGAAAGACCGGCTGAAGCGCTACGGCCTGTTCAACCGGCTGGGCGTCGAAAATTTCTTTCCCACCATCGAGCAGGCCGTCGAACGCTACCGCAAGCTCCACGGAATCCAGGAGAAAGAGAGTTGAGGAAATGCCTGCCGGCGGCCAACGCGGGCGTGGAACAGAACGCCGGCCGAACCTCCGGCGAGGATCGTCTTGAAAAGCTATGGATGTTGTTTTTTCGGGAGCCGAGACTTCGGGGACCCGAGAAAGCCGATTTCGCGGGCATAGGAAAACTGACGCCGCCAGGGTATGCCGGGATGGACGTTCTCAAAAAGGGCCGGTCCTGTCATCTTCAGGGAGGCTTCGTCCACCTCCACGGGATGATAGCCGCCGATGAAGCCGAGATCCGGATGAAGCCGGGGGTTGGCGCCCGGCAGGCAATCGCATTCCGCGACAATGTTGAGGAGGGCGTTGATGACGATGGTCCTGCCATGAATCTTTCTCCAGACGGCCGCCGCCGTCTCCACGAGCTTTTCCTGAAAATCCTTCATATCCGAATTCCAGAAAATTTCCAGTGCCAGCTCCGGGCAAAGAGCGATGCACTGGGCGCACCCGATGCACAAGGCGAGGTCATAGACGGGATAATCGGGTTTCGAGATGCGGGCGGCCCCGGTCGGGCAAACCGCGGCGCAGAGGCCGCATCGGCTGCATTTTTTCCGGTGAAGCACGGGATGGTAATCGGCATGCATCCGCTGTTTCTGGGCGCGGGAGGCAAATCCCATGGAAATGTTTTTGATGGCGCCGCCAAACAAAGAGACCATATGTCCCTTGAAATGGGAAAAAATCACAAAGCCTTTTGCCTGTTCAAAAACGGATGCGACCTGAACGGTTTTGAAGTGTCGGTAGCCCGCGGGAAGAGAGACGACATTTCTTCCGTCCGCGCCGTCGGCAATAATGACCGGACATTTGAGAAAGTCGGACGTGTAGCCGTGATCGGCGGCGGTTTTCAGCGAATCCGCGGCGGTGCGGCGCCCGCCGGAGTAAAGGACGGTGGTGTCGAAAATAAACGGCTCCACTTTTCGAGCGCGAAGCCAGGCAACGATTTCCCTTGCGTAGTCGCAAGGCAGGTAGCCTTTGTTGCCCCGCTCGCCCCAGTGGAGCTTGATGCCGACGGAATCGCCTGAATCAAACGGCGAGCAAAACTGGTCCAGCAGTTTCCGCAGTGAATCGACATAAGGTTTTCTTTTGCCGGCCGCGGCTTCAAAAAAGACATTCGGCATGATCAGGGTCTCTGTCCTTCGCCGGCGATGCCGGCGCGAAACGTCGGGCGGAATTGCCCGCTAGGCGAAGAATCGCCCGGCATAGCCGGGATCGAAATTCGCGATGACGGTCCGGCGCGTTTTGTCGATCAGCGCGTCCACGTTCTCGTGGGTATAGCTTCCGGTATCGATGGGTTCGCCCACGACCACCTGAATCTTTCCGGGCCGCACGACCAGGCTGCCCTTGCGGACAAAAGAAACAGCCAGCATGGTCCAGGCCCAGATCTTCGAGAGGGAAAAACCGAGATTCCCGGTGCGGCTTAAGAGCCCCGCGGAGATGATGGGAACCGCGAGGACGATGGTGGCGATGCCTGCCCACAGGAAAAGCCACAAAACACGGATGATGTTGAAAAGAGAGCGCATCCAGTCCATCCTCATGATGATTCGGGTATGCGGCCGCCGGTTTTGGCTGATTGCTGATCCTTATTGTGTGCGAATCATAGTGAACGCGCCCGGGGATGTCAAGAAAATCCTGCGCGGGAAATTCCGTGTCGTGAAACGGCCGCGAAAAGGGCTGAACTCCGGACAAACCTGTGCTATAGGAATCCGGCGCAGAAAAATTTGCATCAGGGAAAGGGAAAATTTATGGAACTGAAAGACATTCAAAAAGTGCTGATTCTGGGCGCGGGCGCCATGGGCCAGCAGATCGGCTTCGTTTGCGCCATGCACGGCTACCGCGTGACCTACTACGACATTTCCGACGAAATTTTGAAGGCATCCATGAAGCGCGTGGAAAAACTCGGCTCCGCCTTTTTCGTTCCCGTGGGCAGAATCACGATGGAGCAGCTCCACGAGATCATGGGCCGCATCTCGGCGACCGCCGACCCGGCCCAAGCGGCCAAAGACGCGGACCTGGTCAGCGAATCCGTGATTGAGGACCCGAAGATCAAGGCGGAGGTTTTCGCCCGGTTCAACAAGCTGTGCCCGGAGCGGACGATCTTTACCACCAACACATCGCTCCTCATGCCCTCAAAATTCGCCGCGGAAACCGGCAGGCCAGAAAAATTTCTGGCGCTCCACTTTCACGATCTCAGGGCCAACAATGTCGTGGACGTCATGCCGCACCCGGGAACGGACCCGGCGGTGACCCAGCTCGTGCGCGAGTTTGCCGTGAGCATCGGCCAGATCGCCATCATGCTTTGCCGGGAAAGCAACGGCTACGTGTTCAACGCCATGCTCTCCAGCATCTGCACGGCCGCCATGACGCTCGTGACTTCCGGCGTGGCCAGCATCGAGGATGTGGACCGGGCCTGGATGGGAGTGATGCGCATGCCGATCGGCCCCTTCGGCATGATGGACCAGATGGGCCTGAAAACGGTCTGGCACGTCAATGACTACTGGGCGCGCAATCCCCAGGAAATTCCGGCCGGCCAGATTCAGGCAAACGCGGACTTTCTGAAAGAGTACGTGGACCGCGGCGAACTCGGCGCCAGAACGAGGAAGGGATTTTATTCCTATCCCAACCCGGCTTTTGCCCGGCCGGATTTTCTCGCGGGGGAGAAAAAATAACGGCGGCTTTCTCCGTTTCGCGCCCCGGAGGAGAAACGATTTTTCGGGTCGGGAAAAGGCTACGATTTTTTCCGGGCCTGCTCCACGTCATAATCCCGCAGGCTGCGCGCCATTTCCCGTGTGGCATCGGGAAGGAGAGTGACCGGCTTCCCCGTGGACAGAGCCAGGCAGTAAATGTGAGCGATCTTTTCCAAAAGCTCCGCGGCCAGGAGCGCCTTGTCCATGTTTTTTCCCAGCGCGAGGATTCCGTGGTTCTGAATGATGCAGGCGTTGGCGCGGTTCACAAGCGTCTTTGCCACATTGGCCGCCAGTTCCGGGCTTCCCGAAAGGGCGTAAGGGGCGACCTCCACCGACTCGCCCAGCGCAAAGGCGACTTCGTCAAACAAAACGGGAATGGGCCGGCCCAGCGCGGCAAAGATGCTGCCGTAGAGCTGATGCGTGTGCACCACGGCGTTCACATCCGGCCGTTCGCGATAGATGGCCGCATGCATTCCGGCCTCGATCGAAGGGGCATATTTCCCTTCGACGACGGCGCCCGTGAAATCAACGATGCAGATGTCGGCCGGCGTGAGGTCCGAATATTTGACGGAAGACGGCGTGATGGCCATGCCGTCATGGCCGGCGATTCTCGCCGACACGTTTCCCCCGGTGCCCCTGAGAGAGCCGAAGTAGCCGTGCTTCAAAAGCCAGAGGCTCGCCTCGAGCACTTCCTTTTGATAAGAATCATAGAGGCCCATGGTTGAACTCCTTTCCGGTTTCTACGACGTCATTGAAGGGCGTTTGTTTTTGGCCAGCGCCTCCAGGGTGTTGGCGTCCGGTTCGGGGCGCGGAGCCGTCCAGGAAAAAACATCCAGAACATCCGGATTGAGCAGATACTCCGGTTTTTTCCCCGCCAGAAGCATTCGAATCTGGTCCACGGCAATAGCCCCCTGATGCGCAGCGGTTTCGATGGTGTTGCCTCCCAGGTGCGGCGTGGCGATCACGTTGGGGTGGGAGACGATCGGGTCGTCCGATGCGGGAGGCTCGCTTCGGAAAACATCCAGCGCGGCTCCGGCGATGCGGCCCGATGTCAGCGCCTCCAGAAGGGCTGCTTCGTCCACAAGGGACGCGCGGGCGGTATTGACGAAGAAGGCTCCGGGCTTCATTTGATCAAAGGCTTTCCGGTTCATCATTCCCTTCGTTGCCTCGATGGCCGGAGCGTGAAGACTGACGATGTCGCTTATGGCCAGCAGTTCATCGAGGGATGCTTTTTTCGCGCCCAGCAGAGAGCCTTCCCCGGCGGCGACCATCGGATCGTAAAAAACAGCGTTGGTTCCGAACCGCGCGAGGCGCGCCGCGACGCAGGCCCCGACATTGCCCAGCCCGATCAGTCCGACGGTTTTTCTCCAGAGCTCCTTCCCCTGGTATTTCAGATAGGCTTCTCCCATTTTTGCCATGTCGCCCGATTGGATCTGTCCGTGTTTCAGAAAGTCGAATGACCCGGGCATTTTGCGCGACAGCATCACCATCAGCGCGACGGTCAGGTCCGCGACGGCATCGGCGTTTCGGCCCGGCGTGTTGATGACGGGAATGCCGTAAGCGGTCGCGGCCGCGAGATCGACGTTGACGGCGTTTCCGCGGCAGGTGACGATGGCCTTCAGATCCCGAGCATCGCGAATGGCCGGAAAATCCACCACGTCCATTTCGGTGATGAAGATTTGCGCGCCGGCGAGTGCCGCGGCCAGTTCCGGGCCTCCGTCATAGAGCTTCTGCTTTTCCCTCCATTGGGCGCAGGTTGCCTTTCCGATCGCTTCGAGTTCGCGAATCGCGGCTTCATCCATCGAAGCGGTGATGAAGATATTCGGCGAAAAAGACGGGTCCGCCGCCCTGCCCGCGGCGGGTGACGGCTCGAACAGGGAATTGATCAGCAGATTTCCGACGTGGGCGTCCGTTTCGGCTCGCCGGTCGAAAGCCTGCCGCCAGCCCGCATAAAAATTCCGGTATTTTTCCCCCGCCGCGTCCGGCTGATACCGGGTCAGGGCGGAGGCCGCTTTTTCAACCCCTGCCGCCGTATCGGCAAAGATGCCCGCTCCGACGCCCGCCAGAACGGCCGCTCCGACGGACGTCACTTCCGCGGTGCGCGGGACGAGGACGGGAGAATTCGTCACGTTGGAGACGATTTGCGAAAACAGCGGGCTTTGCGACATGCCTCCGGCGACCCGCAGGTCATTCATGTTCCTTCCGGAAACGGAGGCGAGCTGTTCGAGGTTGACGCGGACGGAAAAAGCGACCCCTTCTACCAGGGCGCGGGCGATGTGCCTGCGGCTTTGGGAAGCTTCCCCCGTGATCATGTGGGAAAAGGTCAGGTTGCCCACGGGGAAGCCCACGGTTCTTCCGTCGAACAGGGCGGTCCCGAACGTGGAATAGACATTGGAAGCGCCCGGAACGGATTTTTCCGCCTCCGCAAAGAGGCTCAAAGTCGTATCTGGAGAATCCGGATAGAGAAGATTGGCAAACCAGTCGATGACGTCGCCCGTGACCAGGCCGTTGCTTTCCAGAACGTACTGTCCCGGAACGACATGCAGGCCGCTCCAGAGGCGTCCGGTTTTGTCCAGGACCAGCTCATTCGTCACCAGTTGCAGGGGCATGGTGGTCCCGGCGATGACGGCCGCTTCGTTGTCTTTTATGGCGCCCGCACCGAGCAGGCCGCACTGGGTGTCGGCGCCGCCCGCGGCCACGGGGATGCCGGGGACCAGCCCCAGCAGGTCGGCCGCCTGCCGGGTGAGGCTGCCGATGAGCGCTCCGGAATCCACCGGCTCCGGAAAGAGCGACCGTGCCAGCCCCAGCGAATCGATGAGATCAAAGGCCCAGAGGCGCTTTTGCAGATCGAAAAGAAGCGTTTCCCCCGCCTGGGAACGTTCGGCGACGATTTTTCCCGACAGGATAAAGGTCAGCCAGTCCGTGACGGACAGCGCCGCTGCCGTCTGCCGAAAGAGATCGGGAGCGTTGTTTTTCATCCAGAGAAGGCGCGTTCCGAGAAACAGCGGAGTAGGCCAGTGCCCGGAGACGGCATGGACTTCGCTTCCCCGTTCCGCCCCCAGCATCATGCCCTCGCCCAGGGCGCGCGCGTCCCGGTTGGGCGCGGCCAGCAGGACGTTGTTTTGCGCATCCAGGGCCACGAGGGTGTTGCGCATGCCGCCGACGGCGATGCCCGCGATCCGGTTCGGCTTCACTCCGGCCTTGGAAAGAACTTCGCGGGAGGCTTCGCCCAGTTTTGCGAGCAGGCCGTCCGTGTCGATTCGGGTGCCCAGTCCGCTGGTGCCGGGCGCGGCGGGATGCGTCCAGTTTCGCTTTGCCGATAAGGTTTTGCCCGTTTCCGGGTCCAGCAGAAGGCAGCGGCCGGAGCCTCCCCCCACATCAATGGCCATCAGATATTGCGTTTGCATGAGTTGACGCTCCTTGGATTGCTTGGCGAAGTATAGAAAGGCGGTTTGGACAAGTCAAGCCTTTTTGCCCTCTTGTGCCATAAAGCGCCGTCCTGCCGCCCCCTCAATTTGGCCTTTACAAAAGAGCCCCTTCCTGATTAAAGTCGGGCATCAAAGCTTCAGGAGATTTTCCATGGAAAAGGCAAACCTGCCGGAAACCAACTACGATGTGATCATTCTCGGCGGCGGGCCCGCCGGCTACACGGCCGGCATCTATGCCGCGCGCGCCGCGCTGAAAACGCTGCTGGTCGAAGGGGAGGGGACGGTCAGCCAGATTACCATCACCGACATGATCGAAAATTATCCAGGCATTCCCGACGGCATCGGCGGGTTCGAGCTGATGCAGCTTTTCAAGAAGCAGGCGCAGAAATTCGGCCTGAAGATTTTGCCCAAAGACGCGACCGGCGTCCGGAAAATTTTCGATGCGCCGGTGATCTGGGAAGCGACAGCCGGCGGCCGGACATTTACAGCTTTGAGCCTGATTGCCGCGACCGGCGCGATGTGGCGGAGCCTGGGCGTTCCGGGAGAAGCGCAGTTCGCGGGAAGAGGCGTTTCGTACTGCGCCACCTGCGACGGTCCTTTTTACCGCAACCGCACGGTGGTCGTGGTGGGCGGCGGCGATACCGCCATTCAGGAAGCGCTGTTTCTGACGCACTTTGCCGACAAAGTCATCGTGATTCACCGGCGCGACCGTTTGCGCGCGGCGGGAATGCTCCAAAACCGTGCCTTTGCCGAAAAGAAGATCGAATTTGTCTGGAATGCGACGGTCGAGGAAATTGCCGGCGCCGAATTCGTAACGGGCGTGAAGGTAAAAGACGTTCAGACGGGAAAGGTCAGTGAAATCGAGGCTGACGGCGCGTTTATTTTTGTCGGCCGCCTGCCCTACACGGACCTGTTCAAAGGCCTGGTGGCGATGGACAAAACGGGCTTTATCCTGACCGATGAAAATCTGCGGACCGACGCCCCCGGCATTTTCGCGGCGGGGGATTGCCGCGCCAAGCTTTTCCGCCAGGTGGTCACCGCCGCGGGCGACGGCGCCAACGCCGTGCACAGCGCGGAGCTGTATCTGGATGAAGTCAAGGGGCAGGTGTACTGACCGGCGGCGGTTGTCATCCTTTCCCTGCCGGGTTCAAAGAGTTTCGACCGGATTCATACTCTTTAAAAAACGGAAATCACATGGAATCTTTTCTCAACCTCTGGCAGCACCTGCCATCGCACATCAGCCCCGTGCTTTTCAGCATCGGCTCTTTTCAGCTTCGCTACTACAGCCTCATGTATCTGGTGGCTTTTGCCGTGGTTTACGGTCTGTTTGCCTGCCGGATCAGACGGGGAGAGATTGCCTTCACGACGGAGGCCATGCAGGATTACATGGTCTGGGCGATGCTCGGCCTGATCGTGGGCGCGCGGCTGGGCTATGCGCTGTTTTACAATTTCTCCTACTACCTGTCCCACCCGCTGGAAATTATCCTGCCGTTCGACTTCTCCGACGGATTCCGTTTCGTGGGACTGAGCGGCATGTCCTACCACGGCGGCCTCATCGGCGTTTTGCTGGTCACGATTTACTTTTGCCGACGGCACAACATCCTCTGGTGGCGCTTCGGCGACTGGCTGTGCGCCGCGGCGCCGCTGGGGTATATGTTCGGCCGGATCGGCAATTTTCTAAACGGCGAACTGTGGGGCCGCGTCACGACCGTGCCGTGGGGCATGTTTTTTCCGCAGGACGCTACTGGAAACCTGCGGCATCCGTCCCAGCTTTACGAAGCCCTGTTCGAGGGGCTGTTTTTGTTTGTCGTTCTGTGGGGCATTCGCCGGCGCAACCCCTTTGACGGCTTCATGGTCGGCCTGTATATTTTCGGCTACGGCCTGGTTCGGTTTGTGATCGAGTTTTTCCGGGAGCCGGACGCGCACCTGGGATTTGTCCTGGGATTCAACACCATGGGGCAGGTGCTGTGCATGCTGATGATGCTGGCGGGCGTCGGCGTGATCCTGTGGAGAAAACAGGCTTCTTCGCGCCTGTGAACCGGGAGGTGTTTATGGCGAAAAATCTGGTGATTGTCGGCGGCGGCGCGGGCGGCGGCTCCGCGGCCGCGGAGGCGAAAAGAAACGATCCGTCCCTGAACGTCACGATGCTGGAGCAGGGGAAGTTTGTCGCCTTTGCCGCCTGACCCATGCCCTATTACATCGGGGATGTAATTCAGGATCAAAACAAACTGATCGCCCGCACGCCGGAAAAATTCCGCGAGAGCGGCATTGACGTTCAGATTTCGGCCAGGGTGGAAGGCATCGATCCGGCCAGGGGTGAAGTTTCGCTTCAGGACGGGCGGATTTTCCCCTATGACGTTCTGGTGATGGCCACCGGCACCTCCGCGTTTGTGCCGGATATGCCGGGGCTTGACCTGCCGGGCGTGGTTTCCCTGCGCAGCCTGGAGGACGCCGTCCGCATCAAGACCTGGCTTCGGGAAAAAAATGCGAAGCGGGTCGTCACAATCGGCGGCGGCTTCATCGGCCTGGAAATGAGCGAGGCGCTCTCGGCCGCGGGCATTTCCACAACCATCATTCACAAGGATCCGCTTCCGGCCAACCGCTGGGATCCGGTCCTGTCGCAAATGATGCTCGAAGAGCTTCAGGCGCAAGGTGTGAAATTTGTCGGAGGCGCGTCCGCTCAAGGCGTTGAAAAAGGAACCAGCGCGCCGCTGCGCGTTCTGACGGACCGGGGAGATTACGAAGGCGATCTGGTGCTTCTGGCCATCGGCGTTCGGCCTGATGCGAACCTGGCGCGGGCCACGGGTTTGAAAATCGGTACCACCGGCGCGATTGCCGTCAATTTTTCCCAGCAGACCTCCATCGAAAACATTTATGCGGCGGGCGACTGCTGCGAATCTTTTCATCGCGTCAGCCGCCGCTGGGTGAATGTTCCCCTGGGCGACATCGCCAACAAGCAGGGCCGCGTTGCGGGTCGCAACATCGGCGGCCGGCCCATGACGTTTGACGGCATCGTCGGCGCCCAGTCCTTCCGTCTGTTTTCGCTTCAATGCGCGGCCGCGGGGCTGTCGGAAAGGGAAGCCATCGCCGCCGGCTTCTCTCCGGCAAGTCATGTCGCCTGGGGAAGCGCGATGGCGCCCGCGCTGGGGATGAGAAAAATCGGCCTCAAGCTGACGGCCGACCGATCGACGGGCAGACTGCTGGGCGCGCAGGCGGTGGGGGCCGCCGGTGCGGTAGGCAGAATCAACGCGCTTTCCGTCGCACTCTGGGCGGGTATGGATCTGGATCAGGTAGGCTACCTGGACCTGGCCTACTCGCCGCCTTTCAGCCCGGCCTGGGATATCATCCATAACGCGGCCCAGGCGCTCGGCCGTTCATTGTAAGCGGGAGAATCGGATGTCATGACCGTTTGGTGGATCTTCTTTGCGGTGTTCATTCTGGCGATGCTGGCGCTCGATCTGGGCGTCTTCAACCGGAAAGCCCACGTCATCCAAATGAGGGAAGCCATGCTCTGGACGGCCTTCTGGGTCTCGCTGGCCCTGTGTTTCGGAGCGGCAATCTACTTTCTGTACGGCCACGGAAAGGCCATCGAGTATGTGACCGCTTACCTGATCGAATACTCGCTGAGCATCGACAATCTCTTTGTCTTCATGCTGATCTTTCGCTACTTCAATGTTCCGCGCGCCTACGAGCACAAGGCGCTGTTCTGGGGAATTCTTCTGGCGCTGATCACGCGCGGCGTTTTCATCTTCGCGGGCGTCGCGCTGATCAGCCGCTTCCACTGGGTCATGTATATTTTCGGCGCCTTTCTGATTGTCACGGGCATCAAGATGGCGCTGAACAAACAGACGGAAGTCCACCCCGACAAAAACATCGCGATCCGGCTTTTGCGCTGTGTCATGCCGGTTTCGAAAAACTTCTCCGGAGCGAAATTTTTTGTCGTCGAAGGCGGCATTCGTTACGCCACGCCGATGCTGGCCGTTTTGCTCGCCTTGGAGACGACCGACATTCTTTTCGCGATCGACTCGATTCCCGCCGTCCTGGCCATTTCCCGGGACCCCTTTATTGTGTACACGTCCAACGTTTTCGCGATTCTGGGCCTGCGGTCGCTGTTCTTCGCCATTTCCGGCCTGATGCGCCTGTTCCACCTTCTTCATTACGGCCTGGCGGCGATTCTCGCCTTTGTCGGCGTCAAAATGCTGATCGCGGATTTTTTCCACGTGCCGGTCGGAATTTCGCTTTTGATCATTGCTTCGATTCTGATTGCTTCGATTCTCTCCTCCATTCTCTGGCCGGAGAAAGAGGAGGGCGAGGTTCCCCCGGTAACCATGAAGGAGTGAGGACGGCATGCTCTTCGACATTCCCCGCGCTTCTCAAAGCCGGTTGAAAAGTTGGGCGAAGCTTTCCGATGCGAAGTTTCGCCGCGCGGAAGGCCTGTTTCTGGCCGAAGGGGTGAAAGTTGTTGAAGAACTGCTGAAAAGCGGCCTTGAAGCGGAAGCCCTGCTCGTCCTGCCGGAAAAAATTTCCGTCTGGGAAAAAATCCTTCGTGAGGCGAAGAGCAGCGTTCCCGTATATCAATTGACGCGCCCGGAGTGGAAAAAACTGAGTCAGGACAGGGAGCCTGAAGGAGTGATAGCCGTTGTCCGCATCCCCCGGGAGCCTTCCTTTTTGTCTTTTCTCCAATCGTCCGGCGGCCATATTCTGATCCTTCATGAAATCAACAATCCCGGCAACCTGGGCGCGCTGATCCGCAGCGCCTGCTGGTTCGGCTTTTCCGGCGTTCTGCTGAGCTCCAACTCGGTGGACTGGACCAATCCCAAGGTTGTTCGCTCCTCGATGGGAGGTGTCTTTGCGCTGACGATTTTGTCCAATATCGACATCCCGGCTCTTTTGCCGGAAATCCGGCAGGAGTACATTCTTGTCGGCAGCGACCCGCACCGGGGCGTCGCGCCGCGAATACTAAAGAGAAAAGCGGCGCTTCTTCTGGGCAGCGAGAGCCACGGCCTGCCGGATTGCCTGCTGGGCGAGGTCGCTGAGCGCTGGCGGATTCCCGGCGGTGAAGGAGCCGAATCGCTCAGCCTTCCGCAGGCGGGGGCGATTATGATGTATAAAATAGTGGATAGTGGATAGTGAATGGTGGATGGTAAAAAGACAGGCGAGTGGCGATGGGAAAAAGAAGTGCAGGGAACGGTCGCGACCGTTCCCTACGGGTCATGGGTTATAGGTCATGGGCGATAGGGAAAAGCTCATGGCTCGTAGTAAAAAGCGACGAGCGACGAGTGACTAGGAAATCGTAGGGCGGATCTTTAGACCTGCCGTTGAGAAGGGTGAGGGGAGAAAATGACTGGATTCATTCAGGTGATGGTGACGACGGAAACGAAGGAGCAGGCCCGGGGCATTGCGGAGAGCCTGGTCGGAGAAAAACTGGCCGCCTGCGTCCAGATTCTCGACCCGGTCGAAAGCACGTACCGCTGGAAGGGCGAAGTGGAGAGCGCCCGGGAATGCCTGTGCCTGATCAAAACCCGCGAGCGCCTGTTTGGAAAAGTCGAAGCCGCGATAAAGGCGCTGCATTTCTACGAGACTCCTGAAATCATTGCGGTTCCCTTTGTAAACGGCAGCGGGGAGTATCTGCGGTGGCTCGACGAATCGATTTTGTAAATTTTTTCGTGCAATAATCTCAGGTTTGTTTTAAGTGAATCTCCGTGAAAAAATTCAAGGAGACATTATGCCGGACAAAAACGAGCTGGAAAAGAAATGCATTGATACGATAAGGTTTTTGGCGGCGGACGCCGTTGAGAAGGCCAAATCCGGCCACCCGGGCATGGCGCTCGGCGCTGCGGCGACGGCCTTCACGCTGTGGACCAAGCACCTGAAGCATAATCCTGAAAATCCCGGCTGGCCGGACCGGGACCGTTTTGTTCTGTCGGCCGGGCATGCCTCGATGCTGCTCTACGCGCTTTTGCACCTGACCGGCTATGATTTGACGCTCGCCGACATTAAAAATTTCCGCCAGTGGGGCAGCCGCACGCCGGGTCACCCCGAGTACCGGCATGTGCCGGGCGTGGAAGTCACCACCGGACCGCTGGGGCAGGGACTGGCCAACGCCGTCGGCATGGCCGCGGCCGAAGCGCATCTCGCCTTCCGTTTCAACCGCGAGGGCCGGCAGATCATCAATCATTACACCTACGTCATGGCCAGCGACGGAGATTTGATGGAAGGAGTCGCCGCGGAATCCTGCGCGCTGGCGGGCCACCTGCGTCTGGGAAAGCTCATTGTGCTGTATGACGACAACCAGGTGTCTCTGGCCGGTTCCACCGGCCTTGCCTTTACCGAAAACATCGAGATGCGCTTCAAATCTTACGGCTGGCAGGTGCAGAAAGTCAAAGACGGAAATGACGTGGCCGCCATCGACCGGGCCATTAAAAAAGCAAAAAAAGAAAAGGAAAAACCGTCGCTCATCTGCGTGCGGACCACGATCGGCTGCGGCGCCCCGCGCAAGCAGGGCTTGTGCGATTCGCACGGGTCTCCCCTCGGAGAAAAGGAGTTGGCCGGCGCCAAGGAAGCCTGTGCCTGGCCCACGGAGCAGACGTTTCATGTTTCCGGAGAGGTCGCGAAATATTTCCGCAGGGCGGTTTCCCGCGGGAGAAAGTACGAGCACGCCTGGCGGGAGACGCTGGCCGACCCCGCGCTGGCCGCCGAACTGGAAAGAGCGCTTTCGGGGGAGTTGCCCGCGGACTGGGACGCGGAGCTTGCCGAATTTCCGGCCGGATCGGCCGACATGGCCACGCGCAAGGCTTCGGAAGCCGTGATGCAGAAGATCGCTGCGAAGGTTCCGGAGCTGGCCGGGGGGTCGGCGGATCTCAATCCCTCAACCTGCACCTGGCTTACGGGCATGGGGGATTTTCAAAGCCCGGCGCAAAGCAGGGAAGGTCTGCACGGCATGGTGGGCGGCGCCTGGGATTATTCGGGGCGCAATATCCATTACGGCGTGCGCGAGCACGCGATGGGCGCCATCTCGGTGGGGCTGGCGCTGCACGGCGGCGTGATCCCCTATACGGCAACCTTTTTGACCTTTGCCGACTATATGCGCCCGCCCATGCGGCTGGCCGCTTTAATGGGGCTGCGCGTGATTTTCGTCTTCACGCATGACAGCGTCGGCGTGGGCGAAGACGGCCCGACGCATCAGCCGGTCGAGCAGATCATGAATTTGCGCCAGATTCCCAACATGACGGTGATAAGGCCGGCGGACGCCAACGAAACGCTGGAGGCCTGGAGGCTGGCGCTTGCCAACACGACCGGGCCGACGTCGCTGATTTTCAGCCGTCAGAACCTGCCGCTTCTGGATCGCTCCGTATGTGCGCCCGCCTCCTGCACGGGCCGGGGCGGTTATATCCTGTGGGAGTCGTCTGTCCTCGAGCCGAACATCATCCTGATGGCCACCGGTTCGGAAGTTGTCCTGGCGCTGGAAGCGGGACGCAGACTGGCGCAAGAAGGAACCCGCGTCCGCGTTGTGTCGCTGCCCAGCTGGGAAATTTTCGACCGCCAGCCCAAGGAATACCGGGATTCGGTCCTGCCGCCGAGGATCAGTGCGCGCCTGGCCGTGGAGGCGGGGATCAAGCTGGGATGGGAGCATTATGTCGGGCTTTCGGGAAAGATCATCGGCATGGAGACCTTCGGCGCGTCCGCGCCCGGACCGGTGCTCTATGAGAAATTCGGGTTCACGTCCGACGGCATTTTTGCGGCGGCCAAGGAATTGCTGACCATTCGCGGATAAAGGAGCAAATGAGTGCAGACCGCCGGGATTTCTTTTTTACTGGGCCCCTACCAGAACTACGTCGCCAACGCGCTGGATAAAATGAGCCGCGGCAACATCGCCGCGCGCATCTGGGCCAACGACTTTCATGTCTGGAAGCCGTCGCCCGCGGAGATCGCCAACCGGATGGGGTGGCTCCACGCGCCCGTGGAGACGTCCGCCCATGTCGGCGAGATCCGCGCCTCCGTGGAGCCCTTCACCAGCGGCGGCATCAGCGACGTTGTCCTTCTGGGCATGGGCGGATCGAGCCTGTCGGCGGAAGTGTTCAGCAGCGTCTTCGGCAGCGCGCCGGGTTTTCCGAGGCTGCAGATTCTGGACACCACCGATCCGGTGGTCATTCGGCGCGCGGCGCGGGGGCTCAACCTCGACAAAACCCTTTTCATCGTTTCCTCCAAGTCCGGCAGGACGCTGGAGATCCGCTCGCTTTTCCATTATTTTTACAATCTGGCCGACCGGACGCCGGGGGTTTCGGCCAACGAGCACTTCATGTTCATCACCGACGAGGGCAGCCCGATGCTGACCCAGGCGTGGCAGCTCCAGCTTCCGTACGTTTTTTCCAATAATCCCAACATCGGCGGACGCTTTGCGGCTCTGTCGCTCGTGGGCATCATTCCCGCCGCGCTGATCGGCGTTTCCATTGAAAAGCTGCTCCAGAGCGCGATGGCCGCGGCCAACCGGGAGAAGGCGGATTTCTTTTCCGGCCGGGGCGGCTCCACGGGATTTCTGCTGGGCGCCGCTCTGGGCACGCTGGCGCAGTACGGCCGGGACAAGCTTACGCTGCTGCTTCCGCCGCCCTGGAAGCCTTTCGGCGACTGGCTGGAACAGCTCCTCGCGGAAAGCCTCGGCAAGGAAGGCAAGGGCATTTTGCCGGTTCTGAACGAACCGCCGCTGGACGTGGACCGGTACGGGAACGACCGCGTTTTTGTCGCGTTCCATCATGACGACGACGAGTGGGCGTCGAGGATTTCGGAGCTGGCGGGCGCCGGGCATCCCGTCTTGAAAATCCGGATCAACGGCTTTTACGATCTGGGCGGCCAGATGTTTTTGTGGGAAATGGCGACGGCCGTCGCCGCGCACATCATGGGCATCAATCCCTTCGACCAGCCGGATGTCGAGGCGACCAAAACGCATACGAACCGGATGATCGAGGAATTCCGGAATAACAAAGAATGGCCGGCGCCCAGGCCCGCTCTGTCGCTCACCGCCTGCGAGGTTTACGGTGATGTTTCCGCCCGGACTCTTTCTTCCGCCCTGACCAGGTTTCTCGCGCAGGCCGGCGAGGGAGCGTACGGGGGATTGCAGGTCTATCTCAGCCCCTCTCCCGCGATCGACGACGCGCTGCAGAAACTGCGTCTGGCGATTTCCAGCCGGTACAAGATAGCCGTGACGACCGGCTACGGCCCGCGCTATCTGCATTCGGTGGGCCAGCTTCACAAAGGCGACGCGGGCCGCGGCCTGTTTATCCAGATGACCGGCCCGAACAAATCGGACATCGGCATTCCCGACGAGCTGGGCAAACCCGGCTCGTCTCTGACCTTCGGGGAGCTCAAGGCCGCGCAGGCCGAAGCGGACCGCCAGGCGCTTCTGGACAAAGGGCGGAAAATCCTTCGCATCCACTGGAAAAAAGACGCGGCGGGCGGAATCCGGACTCTGGCCGGAAGTCTTTAGCCTTCGTCGGTCACCGGGCTTCGGCGATCACGCGGAGAATTTCCGGCGCGTGGCGTTCGGGCGCGGCGGGAATCGCTTTTGGGTAACCCAGAATAATCGGCGCGACAATCCGCAGATTTTCGGAAAACCCCAGTTCGCCCCTAAGCTGCGGGTCGCGGATGTTCGCCCCCAGGGCGACCCAGCAGGTGCCAAGCCCCCGGGCGGCTGCCGCGAACATGATGTAGGCGGCAGCAAGCGCCGCGTCCACGTCCAGAGAGCCCGCCGATTTCGGCCCTGCGACAAAAATCAGGCAGGGCGCGTTGTAGAACACATTGAAATTTTCATCCTGGAGCAGGTTCACGTACTGCGGATTCAGGGCGATCTTCTTGTCGCCGTGATCCTTCAGGAGGCAGGCCTTGCTTTCGTCGGACAGATTTTTCATGGCTTTGCGGCACTGGACGACGGAAAAGCGGCAAGGCTGGTTGTTGCTGGCGGACGGCGCCAGCGTCGCGTCCCGAAGAATTTCCTCGACGAGAGGCAGGGGAACCGCCTTGTCCTCAAAGTCCCGAATTGCCCTTCTCTTTTGCAGAAGCTCGGAAAAAGTCATCATGATTTTTTCTCCTTTCTTCGTTTATCCCGGCAGAAACATTGATATCAGCGTGATGATGCCGTATTGAAGCGCGGCAATCACCGGATTCAGCGCTCCCAGAAGCAGCAGGCCCAGCACAATGAAGAAGCCGAAGGGCTCGATCTGGTACAGCACACGGTTAAACGATTCCGGGGTGAATCCCATCAGAATTTTGGAGCCGTCCAGTGGCGGAATCGGAATCAGATTGAACGCGGCAAGCAGAATGTTGATATACGCCAGCGTGTAGAGCACCGAATAGATCATGCCGCCCGGTTCGGGGGAAAAAAGGCGCCACAGCAAAAGCGCGAAAAAAGCGATGAGCATGTTGGCCGTCACGCCGGCGGCTGAAACCAGAATGAGCCCTTTGCGCCTTTGCGGTGCGGGAATGTTTTCCAGATTGACCGGGACCGGTTTGGCCCAGCCGAATCCGATGACGAGCAGCATGAGCGACCCGATGGGATCCAGATGCTTGATGGGATTCAGCGTCAGCCTTCCCAGCCATTTGGCCGTTTCGTCGCCCATTCGCAAGGCGACCCAGCCGTGCGCCAGCTCGTGGAAGATCACCGAGTACAACAGCAGAACGGCCAGCATCACGAATGCGGCCGGATCGCTGATCAGCAGGCGGATTAAACCCATCACCCCTTCTCCCTTCTTGATCGGGTTCCCGAATGATTGTCTCCGGGAATTTCAACCTGACGGAAAGCATAAATCATGAAGACGCGATATTCAACCGGAGTTTTCATCTTGACAGACAAGGCGTTTAATTTGTAGGAATGTTCCGCACATTCCATCACCTTCAGAAAAGGAAGAGGAACCATGCCGGAAAATCCTTTGCGTCTGCTGATGAATCCGCGCTCCATAGCGGTGGTCGGCGCCAGTAATGATTTCAGGAAAATGGGCACCATTCAGGCTTTGAGCATCCTCCAGGACGGCTATTCGGGGGACGTGTTTTTCATTCACCGCAAGGAAAAAACCGTTCTCGGGCGCCCCGCTTTTCCGGCGGCGGCCGATCTGCCGAAAGCGCCGGATCTGGCGGTCCTGATCGTGCCGAGCTCCTCCATCGCGGGGCTGCTTGCGGATTTCGGCGCCATCGGAACGAAGCGCGCCATCATCATTACCGCAGGCTTCAAGGAAACCGGATCGGCCGGCCGGAGCATGGAAGAAAAGATCAAGTCCGTCGCCAGCCGGCACGGCATCCGGTTTGTGGGCCCCAACTGCCTGGGGATCATCAATTCCGAAAATTCGCTCAACACCACGGTGGCCCCGTTTACGACCGGCCCGGGACGCCTGGGATTCGCGTCGCAGAGCGGCACCTATGTGACGCAGGCGCTGCCGTATCTGCGCAAAAACGGCATCCGCTACAGCAAGGCGATCAGCCTGGGCAACGAGGCCGACATCGATCTTGTGGACGCGCTGGAGTATCTGGGCGAGGATGAACAGACGCGAGCCGTGATTCTTTACATTGAAGGCATTCGGGACGGCCGGCGGTTCGTGGAGGTTGCCCGCCGGATCACGCCCCGCAAGCCCGTCGTCGCGCAGTATGTGGGTGGTTCGGCCTCGGGCGCCAGGGCAGGCGCCAGCCACACGGGCGCCATGTCCGGGCCGGATTTTCTCTACGACGGCATTTTCAAACAGGCGGGCATTCTGCGCGTCCCGACGATCGAGGATCTCTACGCGCACGGCTGGACGCTTGCCACGCAGCCGCCCCTTCGCGGAAGGCGGGTTGGCGTTGTGACCAATTCCGGCGGACCCGGTACGGGCATTGCCTACATGTGCGACCATGAAGGGCTGGAGGTTCCTCGCTTCTCCGAGAGCCTCCAGCGAGACATCCGGCCGCTGATCGAAGCGCACGCCTCGGCCGCCAACCCGGTGGACCTGACGTTTGACCTCGGCATGCGAAAGCTGGCCGTAACGCTGCCGGAGATGATTATGAAAAGCGGCGAGGTGGACGCGCTGATTCTGCACGGCATCATGCACTCGGGCTTCATGGTCGAAATTTTCGAACACCTGCGCGATTATCTTCAGGGTGTATCCTACGAGGCTTTTCTGAAAGGTACGAGATCCGTCAAGGAAGACGCATTTCAGCTGCCGGGCAAATACCCGTTTCCGTTTTTGATCTCCTCGTTCTTCGACGACACCGACGACTGCACGCGCGGCTATCTGGACGCCGGCGTTCCGGTGTTCCGCTCTCCGGAAAATGCCGCCCGCGCGCTCGGTTCCCTGCACCGCTGCCGGCTGATTCGGGAGAGAGTTCTTTCGAATGCGCCGCCGCTGTCCCAGGCACAGCCCGCCGCGCTGGAAATTCTGGGACGGGCGAAAGCCGAAGGGCGCGGCGCGCTGGATGAATGCGAGGCCAAGCAGGTGCTGGCGGCCTACGGCGTGCCCGTTACCCGCGAGGCGAAGGCCGTGACCTGCGATGACGCCGTGGAAGCGGCCAAGCAAATTCGGTATCCCGTAGCCGTCAAGGCGTGCAGTTGGGAAATCCTGCACAAAAGCGGCAGGGGCCTTATTGCGCTGAATCTCAAAAAAGAGGCGCAGGTTCAGGAAGCGTTTGACGGCATTCAAAAGGCGGCGGGGAAGCCCACGCCGGTGCTGGTGCAGGAAATGGTCTTCGGCAGCCGTGAATTTCTCGTCGGCATGACGCGGTTCCCCGGATTTGCGCCTTGCGTGGTTTTCGGTCTGGGCGGTGTCTGGACGGAAATCCACCGCGACATGACTTTGCGGCAGTCGCCTCTGTCCGATTCGGACGCGGCCGAAATGCTGGCCGACCTGCGCAGCTCGCGCCTGCTGGGCGAATACCGGGGCATGCCGGAAGTGAAGCGCGGGGCCCTGGCCGGGATTCTTCAGGCGGTGGGGACCATCGCGCTTCTGCACCCGGAGATCGCCGAGATCGACATCAATCCCGTCATGATTCGAGGCGATGAACCGGTTGCGGCGGATGCGCTGATCGGATTAAAGGCTGAAGACTGAAGGTACGAGGGACAGTGCGCTATCGTTTTGTGAATAGTGGATGGTGGATAGCGGATGGTGAAGAAAGGCGAGAGGCAATGGGCTATAGGCGATAGGAAAAAAGCTCATTGCTCATTGCTTATTTACTTCTTTTTCTTCATCAAATCTCCCAGCGTCCCCATGGTTTTGGGCGACTTGGGCAGGTAGCTCTTGTAATCGTCTCCCGATTCTTCCCGTGGGCCGCCGTTTTCCGCGCCGCCGGAAGCCAGATCAAGCGCGATTTTTTTGTGCTCGCGGTCAATCTTTTCAATCTTCACGTCGATGTCGCGGTCCTTGGCCAGCACGTCCTGGGCGTGCTTGATCTTTTTGCCCCGGCCCAGTTTGGAGATGTGCAAAAGCCCGTCCACGCCGGCTTCCAGCGTGACAAACGCGCCGAAATCCGTCAGCCGCGAAACCCGGCCCCTGTGGATGCTTCCTTCGACATAATTGCGGACAACGTCGTCCCACGGATCCGGGAGCGTATCCTTGAAAGACAGTGTGACGCGGTCGTTTTCCCAGTCAATGTTGATGACGACCGCCTCAATCTTGTCGCCCGGCTTGTACAGGGATTTTGCGTCCTCCACTCTTCCCCAGGTCATTTCCGAAACCGGCAGAAGCGCCTGGACGCCGCCGATGTCCACAAACGCGCCGAAGTCGCGCACCGAAGTGACCACCCCCTGCACGGTCATGCCTTTTGTCAGGGATTCCTTCAGCGCGGATTTCTTTTCCTGCTCGATTTTTTCCAGGAGAGGGCGGCGCGACAGGATGATGTTGCGGCCGTTTTCGCCGTATTCGATCACGAGAAAGTCGAATTTTTTGCCGATGTAATCGGCGGCGCTCTCGATTCTTCGAAGCTCCATCTGCGAAAAGGGGCAGAAACCGCTCGCGCTGGCGCTGATTTTTACCGAAAATCCCCCCTTGACCTCCTTTTCAACGGCGGCTTCCAGCGGAATCCGGTGGGCGTAGGCGTTGGCCAGAAAATCATCCACGCTCTTGCGGGAAAGCAGTTTGGTCGTAAACAGCCTTTCGCTGTGGCGCGAGGAAAGGAAATAAGCGGTCACGCTGTCGCCTTCCCGGGCGGTCAGATTGCCCTCCTCGTCGAGAAATTCTTTTTTATCGATATAGCCTTCGCTCTTGGCGCCCAGATCGATGAAGACCCATTCCGGGGAAATCTTGACGATGGTCGCCTCCGCTTTCTCGCCCACGGCGAAGCGTTTGGGGGCGGCGTAGGACTCCTCGAGCATTTCAGCAAATGTTTTTGTATCTTCCATGAGAAACATTCCTTCGGAATTTTAATGTGCGCGCCTCAATATCATGAAACGTTTCGTTTGTCCTTCTAAAATTACCGCTTGTCCCGTAAAACAGCGCGAAAACTAAAAAAATCTGGATAAATCCTGAAATATGTATTATGCAGGTACTCAAAAATATCCAAGGAGTTAAGCAACTTATGCGTTTTGAGATTTCCCGCGGCGGCAGCGGCCTCACCTACGAAATCCGCAATATCGTGATGATCGCGAAAAAGATGCAGGAATACGGGCTGAAAATCATCTGGGAAAACATCGGCGACCCGGTCCAGAAGGGGGAAAACATCCCCGACTGGATGAAGGAAGTCCTCATCGACATCCTCAGGGAGGACATGTCCTACGCCTATTCGCCGACGAAAGGCGTGGACGCCACGCGCGCTTTTCTGGCGGAGCGCACCAACGCGCGGGGAAAGATTCAAATCACGCCGGACGACATCATTTTTTTCAACGGCCTGGGCGACGCGATCGCCCGCGCCTACAGCTCCATTCAGGTGGACGCCCGCATGATCATGCCGGAGCCGACCTACTCCACGCACCTGATGGCGGAAGTGCTGCACGCGTCGTTTCCGCCCAACACATACCGGATGAATCCCTACAACAACTGGGCGCCGGATTTGCGCGAACTGGAGCACAAGGTGAAGAGCCACCGGGCGATCGTCGGCATCCTGATCATCAATCCCGACAACCCGACCGGCTTCGTGTATCCCGTCGAGGCGCTGGAAAACGTCGTCCGGATCGCCCGCGAAAACGATCTGTTCGTCATTGCCGACGAGACCTACATCAACATCGTTTACAACGGCAAAAAGACCGTGCCGATCGGCGACGTGATCGGCGACGTGCCGGGCATCGCCATGAAGGGCATTTCCAAGGAGGTTCCCTGGCCGGGCGCGCGCTGCGGCTGGATGGAGGTGTACAACGCGGAACGAGACCCGATCTTTGCCCGCTTCATCAACACGATTCTGCACCAGAAGATGTCGGAAGTCTGCTCGACGACGCTGCCGCAGATGGCGATTCCCCGCATCATGACGCATCCGGAATACAAAAATTATCTGCGCCGGCGGACCCAGCACTATGAAAAACTCTCCGCCATCGCCTATGGCGTGCTCAAGGACGTCCCGTTTGTCATTGCCAACAAAAGCAACGGCGCCTTTTATATGACGATTCTTTTCAACGAGTCCGTGCTCAATGAACGCCAGCGCCTTTCCGTCGCCCCCCCGGAGCTCCAGAGCTATATCGAGAAACTGACGAAGGGCGTCGAATACGACAAGCAGTTTGTGTACTATCTGCTCGCGGCCACCGGCATCTGCGTGGTTCCGCTGACGTCATTCTTCACGCCGCTGCTCGGATTCCGCATGACGCTTCTGGACAAGGATGTGGACGAGTTCGAGTTCGTCGTCAAGACGCTGGCGGAAAAAATCACCGAGTATATTCAATCGAGCAAGTAGTGGATGGTGGATGGTGGATAGTGGATGGCAGGGAACGGTCGCGGCCGTTCCCTGCGGGCAACGAACGACAAGTGAAAAGTGACGAGTGTCATGGTGAGCTAGTCGAACCATGGCGAGAGAGTGACAAGTGATGATCAATGTAGGGCGGGTCTTCAGATTCGCCTTGGTGTATGGTGGTTGGTAACAAAAAAAGAGCAGAAGGTCTTTCACCTTCTGCTCTTTTTGTTGGTGTTGCTAGTAACGGCCGCCCCGGTTTCCGCCCCCGCCCCGGTTTCCGCCGCCACGGTATCCGCCTCCGCCGCCGCCCCGGTTCCCTGAGCCGAATTCCTTCTTTGGCCTGGCTTCGTTGACGGTGATGGCCTTGCCGTCCAGTGTGCCGCCGTTGAATTTCTGAATCGCCGCCGTCGCGCCTTCTTCCGTTTTCATTTCAACAAAGCCGAACCCCTTGGACTGGCCTGTAAACCTGTCCTTGATCACGGATGCGGAAACGACTTCGCCCGCTTCCGAGAAGTTGACCTTGAGGTCCTCATCCGTTACCTTGAAAGACAGATTGCCGACGTATAGATTTTTGTTCATAGCGCATTCCTTTCTTTGTGTGGTGCCAGTGAATGGCACAGGTTAAACCTTCATTCCCCCGAGGGGTACCGCAAAGCATCGTCATTACCCCCATCCGGCTCCCGGTGGAGAAGGAAGGTTGAAGGAATGGCCTGTATGCCTCACCTGCCGTTTTGCCGCCGCCCGCGGGCAGGCGGACGGCGAACAAAAAACCACCGGGATCAGCAAAGGCTCCGGTGGTCGCGCTTCCAGTATGAAAATCGCAACAATTTCCATCGATAGAACGCTGTTGGGCGGAAACATGGTCACAATATCGAGCAATAGTCAAGGGCGGTTTTCATGATTCCGGGTTCAGATCCGGATTTCCTGTTGTCCGGGCCGCCTTGTTGCCGATGGGAAAAAGTCAGGAAATCAGGTTTGCGAACAGGCTTGCGGAATGATAAATCATTTTTGTTTTCAATGGCTTGCCGTTGCACGCCCAATGAAGGGAAACGGCGTTTTTCGGCTCTAAATATTTCTTGACAGGATATGGATATTAGGGTAGGGGAAACCCCATGGATAAATTGACTTGCGGTCAAATTCGGGCCTCAAGTTCATAAACCAGTCAGATTCAGTGCTTTCAGCACCTGAAAAAAAGCGGCGCCCTGCTAAAATTTGCGGATCAGGGGCGGACAGTGCATTTTCAAAAAAGTGACGCAGGCGGGCTTTTTCGGCGCTTCGCGGCTTAAGGTAAAAAATAATTGTAACGTGTTCACCGTTGGCAGTGTGCACCCCGACTCCAGTGAGAGGGCTTTCTCGCTGCGAGCCTTAAGCGTACCGAAAGCTTTCGCGTCGCAGGATTCCCGGATTTATTAAAAAATACGTTTTATGGCGAAACGTTAGGCTAGCTTTGCAAGGAATACCAAACTAAAAGAGGAGGAAAACTAACATGGCGGATGCAAAAGTTCAATTGAAGGAGATATATCCAATCCCGGAAGCGGCAAGGAAGAAGGCTTGGATCAGCGGAAGGGAAGCTTACGACAAACTGTACAAGCATTCCGTGGAACAGCCGGAAGCTTTCTGGGCCGAGGTTGCCGAGCAGCAGGTCACATGGTTCAAAAAATGGGATAAAGTTATGGACTACAACTTTGACATTAAGAAAGGTCCCATTTACGTCAAGTTTTTCGAAGGCGGAAAACTGAACGTTTCCTACAACTGCCTCGACCGTCACCTTGAAAAACGCGGCAGCCAGATCGCCCTTCAGTGGGAAGGCAACGAGCCGGGGGAGGCAAAAGCCTTCACCTATCGCATGCTCTACGAGGAAGTCTGCAAGTTCGCCAATGTTCTGAAGGCCCACGGCGTCAAAAAAGGCGACCGCGTGTGCCTGTATATGCCGATGGTCCCCGAACTGGGCATCGCCGCGCTGGCCTGCTCCCGCATCGGCGCCATCCATTGCATCGTGTTCGGCGGATTCAGCGCCGACGCCCTGCGCGACCGGATCGTCAACGGAGAAGCCAAAGTGCTGGTGGTCTGCGACGGAACGTTCCGGGGCAACAAGGCGGTTCCCCAGAAAGCCACCGCCGACGAAGCGCTGCCCTCCTGTCCCTCCATCAAATCCGTCATCGTGGTCAAACGGGTCGGCGACAAGATCAAGTGCGACATGACCCCCGGCCGCGACGCCTGGTGGCATGAAGAAATGGCCAAAGTGGACGCCAACTGCGAACCCGAATGGATGGATGCCGAAGATCCTCTGTTCATCCTCTACACTTCCGGCTCCACCGGCCAGCCCAAGGGCGTCATGCACACCACGGGCGGCTACCTGGTGTACGGCGCCTATACCCACAAGATCATTTTCGATTATCATGACGGCGATATGTACTGGTGCACCGCCGACCTGGGCTGGGTCACCGGCCACACCTACATTCTGTACGGGCCTCTGTGCAACGGCGCCACCTCGATCATGTTCGAAGGCGTTCCCAACTATCCGACCTACAGCCGTTTCTGGCAGATTGTTGAAAAATACAAGGTCAACATTTTCTACACCGCTCCGACCGCCATCCGCGCCATTGCCAAGGAAGGCGATGAATTCGTCAAGAAGTGCGACATTTCCAGCCTGCAGACCCTGGGGACCGTCGGCGAGCCGATCAACCCCGAAGCCTGGAACTGGTACTTCAACCTGATCGGCCGCGGCGAATGCCCGATCGTGGACACCTGGTGGCAGACGGAAACCGGCGGCATTCTGATTACCCCGTTGCCCGGCGCCGTGGAAATCAAGCCCGGCATGGCCACAATGCCCTTCTTCGGCGTTCAGCCCGTGCTGGTCGATGACGAAGGCAAGGAATTCGCCGACACGGTCGCCTCGGGCGCGCTGTGCATCAAGGTTCCCTGGCCCGGCATCATGCGGGGCGTTTACGGCGATCCCAAGCGCTTCCAGGAGACCTATTTCGAACAGTTCCCCGGCTACTATGTAACCGGAGACGGCTGCCGCCGCGACAAGGACGGCTACTACCAGATCACAGGCCGCATCGACGACGTCATCAACGTATCCGGCCACCGCATGGGCACCGCCGAAGTGGAAAGCGCGCTGGTCGCCCACAAGTCCGTCGCGGAAGCCGCCGTGGTCGGCATGCCCCACGACATCAAGGGGCAGGGCATTTACGCGTACGTTACACTGAAAACCGGCGTCGAAAAGTCCGACGCTCTGAAGAAAGAATTGGTCGCTCATGTCCGCACGGTCATCGGACCCATCGCGACTCCCGACAAGATCCAGTGGGCCGACGGGCTTCCCAAGACCCGTTCCGGCAAGATCATGAGAAGAATTTTGAAGAAGGTCGCCGCCAACGACCTGGGCAACCTGGGAGACACCAGCACGCTGGCCGATCCGTCGGTCGTGGACGACATCGTTAAAAATCGGTTGTAATGAAAATGCCCGGTTCTCTTCGAGAGAGAATCGGGCGTTTTTATCAGGATGAAGGTTGTAGAAAAATTTTAAGTGCACGCATCGCCAAAATTAAGAAGCGACGTGCAGGAGAAGGAGGTTTTTGACAGTGAATATTATTGCATGCGTGAAGCAAGTGCCCGACACCGAAGCACAAATCAAAGTCAAGGCTGACGGATCAGGCATCGAGGAAGGCCAGATCAAATGGGTCATGAATCCCTATGATGAATTTGGCGTGGAAGAAGCACTGAAACTGAAAGAAAAAAACGGCGGCGATGTCACGATCGTCTGCGTCGGTCCGGCCCGCGCGATGGAAACCATCCGCACCGCCCTGGCCATGGGCGCGGACAAGGGCGTGCACATCTGCGATCCGGCCTTTGACAACGCGGACGCGTTTGTCGTCGCCAACGCCCTGGCGGCCGCCATCAAAGCCCTGCCGCACGACATTATCTTCTGCGGCCAGCGCGCCATTGATGACGACTCGGGACAGGTCGGCGCCATGCTGGCGGAAGCCCTGAATCTCCCGCAGCTGACGCTGGTCACCAAACTCGAATTTGCCGGCTCCTCGGTCAAAGTCATTCGTCCGATCGAAGGCGCCCAGCTTTCGATTGAAACGGCGCTGCCGGCCGTTGTGACCTGCCAGAAGGGCCTCAATGAACCGCGGTATGCATCGCTGCCCGGCATCATGAAAGCGAAGAAGAAACCGGTTGACGTGAAAAACGCGGCAGCCATCGGTGTTGCCACCGACGCGAAAGCCAGAGTAGCCAAGACCGTTCCACCTCCGGCCAGACCTCCCGGAAAGATTATCTGCGGAGATGAACCCGCGCAGAAAGCGGCGGAGCTGGGCAAGTTACTCAGAGAAGAAGCAAAAGCTATTTAATCAGAAAGCGGAGGAATTGAAAAATGGCAAAAGGAGTTATGATTGTAGCAGAACAGCGGGACGGCGCTCTCAGGAAGATCAGCTTTGAGCTGGCCTCAACGGCCCGCAAGCTGGCCGACCAGAGCGGCGACGAAGTCAGCGCCATTCTGCTTGGAGCAGGAATAGAAGGATTAGCCGCGGAGCTCGGCAAATACGGCGTCGATAAAGTTTTTGTTGGCGACAATGCCGCGCTGGAACCCTATGTGACGGAAGCGCACGCGGCGGCAACCGCCCAAATCGTCAAAGACAACGATCCGGCGATCGTTCTGTTCGGCGCGTCGGTTCAGGGCAAGGACCTCTCCGCCCGCGTGGCCGCCAAACTGGCCGGCGGTCTGGCGACGGACTGCACGGACGTAAAGCTTGACGGCGGCAACCTGGTGGCTATCCGCCCGATGTACGCCGGCAAGTGCTTTGGCGAAGTGGTGTTCAACTCCGCTCCGGCCATGGCGTCGCTTCGTCCCAATGTGTTTCCGGCGGCTGAAAACGCAAAAGCCGGCGCCGTGACCAAGGTCGATGTCGCCGTTGACGCTCCCAAGAGCAAAGTGCTGGAAGTGCAGAAAGACACGAGCGGCAAAGTCGATTTGACGGAAGCCAACGTGATCGTCTCCGGCGGCCGCGGCATGAAAGGCCCCGAAGGCTATGCGATTCTTGAAGAGCTGGCCGATGTGCTCAAAGGCACGGTCGGCGCGTCCCGTGCGGCGGTGGATGCCGGCTGGCGTCCGCAGAAGGACCAGGTCGGACAGACCGGCAAGGTTGTTTCCCCGAACCTGTACATCGCCTGCGGCATTTCCGGCGCGATTCAGCATCTGGCGGGCATGAGCTCGTCCAAGTGCATCGTCGCGATCAACAAGGACGCGGAAGCTCCGATCTTCACGAAAGCGGACTACGGTGTGGTGGACGATCTGTTCAAAGTCGTTCCCGAGTTGACGGCCGTTTGCAAAAAACTGGTTGCTTAAAAAATCCGGCGAGGATTCCCGCCCCGCGGGTCGGGAATCCTCGCTTTAACAGTATCAATTTCAAAGACGAGAATACGCCCTCACGTTTTTTGGAGGATCAATGAAAACACATGAATTTGGAATCGGAATGGAAGGCCGCGAGGTTTTCTGGAACATCCCCCTGCCGTCGTTCGAGATTATCCTTTTTGCCCTTACCGGCCTCGCTTTAGCCATCATGGCCTTCGGCATCTACCGCCGCTGGCTGATGTGGAAAGCCATGGGCAAACCGGAGCTTCGCCTGGACGACATGCAGGAAAGAGTCAAAATGGTTCTCAAGGAGATCTTCCTGCAGAACAAGGTTTTGAAAGACCCCTACCCGGGCATTATGCACGCCCTGATCTTTTTCGGTTTTTTTGTTTTGATTTTCGGCGCCGCGTTTGACGCAGGGCAGCATCACATCACCGAACCGCTCTTCGGCTGGACCTTCCTGAAAGGCAATTTTTACCTGATCTTTTCCTTCCTGATGGATCTTTTCGGACTGTTTGTGATGATCGGGGTGGTGATCGCCCTTGACCGCCGTTTTGTGCAGAAGCCGGACCGTCTGGGATACAAGGGAGAGATGGACAACACCCCGGACGACGTGATCGTGCTTTTGCTCATCGGCGCCATTATTCTGACGGGATTTATCGCTGAAGCGTTGCGCATTCACGTGACCAATCCGCCCTGGGAATACTGGTCTTTTGTCGGCTGGCTTTTGGCCCACACCTTCACGGGCGTCGAGCTGGACACCGCCCGCACGCTGCATCAGGTGATCTGGTGGGTGCACGCCATTCTGGGCCTGAGCTTCATCGCCTACATTCCCTATTCCAGACTGCTCCACATTATTACAACCCCGGCCAACCATTTCTTGAGCTCGCGCAAGCCGACCGGCTACATCGAGCCGATCCGCGACTTTGAAAACGCCGAAGCGTTCGGCGTCGGCAAGCTCGAAGAGTTCACCTGGAAGCAGATTTTTGATTCCGACGCCTGCACGCGCTGCGGACGCTGCCAGGACGGCTGCCCTGCCTATCTGACCGGCAAGCCCCTGTCGCCGAAGAAGCTGACCCAGGACATGAAAACCTTCTGGCTGGAGCAGTGCCCGGATCCTTTGATGGATAAGGTTTACCGGAAACTGGGCCTCGCGCCCGCTCCCCCGGCCGAAGGCGAAGCCCCGGCGGAAGCCCCGGCGGAAGAAGCAACCGGGAAAGCTTTGGTCGGCGAAGTGATTGATCTGCACGAACTGTGGGCCTGCACCAACTGTATGTACTGCATGGAGCACTGCTCGGCCTCGATCGAGCATGTGCCGAAGATTATCGATATGCGCCGCTACAAGGTTCTGACGGAAGCGGATTTCTCCCCCGAGCTGCAGCTTAGCTGCCGCAACATGGAAAACAACTCCAACCCGTGGGGCGTCGGCGCGCATCTGCGCGGCGACTGGGCCAAGGAAATCGGCGTCAAGACGCTGGCCGAAGACCCCAACGTCGAGTACCTGTTCTACGTGGGCTGCTCCGGTTCGTTTGACGACCGCGGCAAGAAGATTTCCATCGCGCTGGCCAAGGTTCTTCAGGAAGCCGGCGTCAGCTTCGGCATCCTCGGGACCGAAGAAGGCTGCTGCGGCGATTCCGCGATGCGCTGCGGCAACGAGTATCTCTTCCAGACGCTGGCGCAGGCCAACATCGACGTGATGAACGGCTACGGCGTGAAGAAGATCATCGCCATCTGCCCGCACGGCTACAACGCGCTGAAGAAAGACTACCCGAACTTCGGCGGCAATTTTGAAGTCTATCATCACACCGAAATTCTCGCGAAACTCATCGAGGAGCGCAAAATCAAACTGACCGAGCCGCTGAAGGGTTCGTTCGTTTACCACGATTCCTGCTTCCTCGGCCGCTACAACAAGATTTACGATCAGCCCCGCAAGATTCTCAAGGCCATTCCGGGCATTGACGTGGTCGAAATGGAGCGGAGCCTCGACAAGAGCTTCTGCTGCGGCGCGGGCGGCGCAAGAATGTGGATGGAAGAAGACATCGGAGAGCGGATCAACAACGCCCGCACCAAGCAGGCGATTGAAGCCGGCGCGGACAGGATTGCCGTGGGCTGCCCGTTCTGCCTGACGATGATGTCCGACGGCATCAAGGACAACCACAAGGAAGAGACGATGCAGGCCTGGGATCTGGCCGAACTCGTCCTCAAGGCGATGGGCAAGGAAGAAGTCAAACCGCCCGTGGACGTCTGTGCGGTGTAGCAAACAGGCTATAGGCAAAAGGCTATAGGCTATAGGTAACATTTGAAGCCCCTTGTCCGATTTGGACAAGGGGCTTTTTTATTTTTTCAGGCGACGGGTAAAGAATGGTGAATGGTGGATGGTAGGGAACGGTCGCGATCGTTCCCTACGGGTCATGGGCAATAGGTGATGGGTGGCAGGAAAACAACTGGTGGGCAATGAGTGACGGGCAGACGCTAGAGCTGGAATGCAGGGCGGGTCTTTACTGCCTGTTGCCCAAATACCCTTTTCGCTTGCCCGAGGGCGTTTTGTATAAATCTAAGGCTCGCTTCAGGCAATGACAAAACTCGCCTTCGGCTCAAACAGTTGTCATTGCTGATCTTACGCTTCGCTAAGATTTATATAACAAAACGCTCTCAATGGCCGCTCAAAGGGATATCGTTTGGGCAACAGCCTTTCTTCAGACCCGCTGTGGTGGATGGAAGAAACAGCCGGGCGTGGTGCCCGGCTGTTTGGTTTTATTCGCCAATCGACGGGATGAATTCCACTTCCCGGGGGACTTTGTAGGGAGAGAGATACACCTTGCAGTGGCGGATGATGTCTTTTTCGTCCGGATGAAATCCCTCGCGCAGGACAACCTGCGCCTTGACCAGCTCGCCGCGCATCAGGTCCTGCTTGCCCACGACGCGGCATTCCTTCACCGCCGGATGCATCTCCAGAATCGTTTCCACTTCCCGAGGATAGACATTGAAACCGCTGGTGATGATCATCCGCTTCTTGATGCCAGTCAGGAAAATGTAGCCTTCCTCGTCCATTCGGCCCAGGTCCCCGGTGTAAAGCCAGCCGTCCTTCAGAACGGCCGCGGTGGCCGCTTTGTCTTTATAGTAGCCTTTCATGACGTTGCCGCCCCGGACAATCAGTTCGCCGATCGTATCGCGCGGCAGCTCCCGTCCGTCCTCGTCAACAATTTTGATGTCGATGCCTTCCAGGGCGGTTCCGATGGAACCGGGTTTTGCCACGGTTTCCATTCTGTTGAAGGAACAGGCTGGCGCCGCTTCCGTCAGACCATAGCCTTCCAGAATGCGGACGCCGAATTTCTGTTCAAAAACAGGGATGAAATCGGGCGGCATGGCCGAGCCGCCGGTGACGCATAACTTCAGCGAGCTGAGATCATATTTGGCAGCTTTTTCGTAAAAGACCATGCCCATGTAGAGGCGGGGGACGGCGACGATATACGATATTTTTTCTCTTTCGAGCGTGGAAAAAAGACTATCCATCGTCAACCGGTCCATCATCACCGTGGAGCAGCCGGCCTGAATGACGTTGAGCATGTTCACCGTGACGCCGAAGGAATGGAAAAGGGGAATCAGGCAGAGGCCCACATCGTCGGGTGTTCTTCGAAAAGTGGCATGGACCACATCGAGCTCCGAGCAGAGATTGGCGTGGGTCAGCACCGCGCCCAGCGGTTTGCCGGTCAGACCGGCGGTGTAAATCATGACGGCCGGATCCTCGGGGTCAATGGGCACGGAAGGAAGCTCCGGGGCTCCGGATTCGTTTTCCGAAAGGAAAGCGTTTTTCGCCGGATCGACCGTCAGAATGTTGCGGCAGGTGGTCAGTTGATCCTTGATTTCCTGATAGCGCTTTTCACCCGCCGAGTGCGTGATGAGAATTTTGGCGTCGCTGTTGTTGAGCAGATAGTTCATTTCATAGGGCGTGGATCCCGTGTTGAGCAGCACGGCCACGGCGCCGGATTGAAAAACGGCGAAGCAGCTGTAAACAAACTCGGGGATATTGGGCAGCATGATGGCCACCTTGTCTCCCTTTTCCAGCTCCATGTTTTTCAAAGACCTCGCGACGGCCGAAACGGCCGACTGCAGCTGCCGGTAGGTAATTCGCTGGTTGTCCGCAATCAGCGCGGGCCGGTCGGCGTGCAGTTGAACGGACTCTGTCAGCAGCAATGCCAGATTAACAGCTTTCATATTCCCCCACATTTTTTTGAGGCTCCCTTAACAGAGAATCGGCATTTTATCAAGAAGATATCCATGCGTGCTCCGATTTCATCCGCGCGGCGGTTTTTTCCTTGCCAGGGTTTTGTTTTTACACTATATTCCAACGCGCTGAAAAATTGCGGCCGAGAAATTGAAAAGAATCCAAAACAGTCATGCCGGCGCGTCACACCGGCAAGCACCGGGGCGGCATCGGAAAATAAGGGAAGTTATGTCGATCATTATAGACGGAAATAAAATTGCGCAGGATATCCGCCAGGCGGTTCGGGAAGAAGCGTCTGATTTGGCCCGAAGGACCGGCATCGTGCCCGGCCTGGCCGTCGTGCTGGCGGGCGATGATCCCGCCTCGAAAGTTTACGTGGGAAGAAAGGCCAAGGCCTGCGCGGAGGTGGGTTTTCTGTCGCGCGAATACAAGCTGCCCGCCGATGTCGGCGAGGCGGAGCTTCTGGCCCTGATCCGCGATCTGAACAACGACCGGCGAATTCACGGCATTTTGGTTCAGCTTCCCCTGCCCAAACATATCGTCACGGATAAAATAATCGCCGCCATCGACCCGAACAAAGACGTGGACGGTTTTCATCCGGCCAACGTCGGCCGTCTCGTCACCGGCTCGCCGCTGTTTATTCCGTGTACGCCCCGGGGCATCATGGAGCTGATCGCCCGCACCGGCATTGAGCTTTCCGGAAAAGACGCGGTGGTGATCGGACGCAGCAACATCGTCGGCAAGCCCATGGCGTTTCTGCTATTGGCGCAAAATGCCACGGTGACGATGTGCCATTCCAAAACGAAGGACCTGCCCGCCGCGGCAAGACGCGCCGATGTATTAATCGCCGCCGTCGGAAAGCCGCACATGATCACCGCGGACATGGTCAAGGAGGGAGCGGTGGTGATTGACGTCGGCGTCAACCGCCTGGAGAACGGCAAACTGGCGGGCGATGTCGCGTTTGATGAAGTCGCTCCCAAAGCATCCGCTATTACGCCCGTGCCCGGCGGCGTTGGCCCCATGACCATCGCCATGCTCATGAAAAACACGCTGGACGCGGCGAGAATGGCCGCAGTGTAAGTCTCCTCATACGGTACAAGAATATTTGTTGTCATGGGGGTGCTGAAATTTGACAGATTTCTTTTCCCGCCTTATGAGAGGATTTCAAGGCAGAGGATACGCTTCAACTCCAGCAACGCTTTGGTTTCTCGTTGTTTTTGCCATTGCCGTTGTCTTGCGCTGCATTGCCTGGTCCAACACCGCTGTGATAACTCCCGACGGCGCCGCCTATATTTTTCAAGCCAAGGCCATTTTTTACGGCCAGTGGAAAGATATAGCCGATTGCAGTGCCGGCTTTAAATTTTTCACCATATATCCTTTCTTGGTTGCCGCCTCCTATAATGTTTGCCCGGACTGGGTTATCGCCGGCAGATCCATCAACTTTACCTTTGGCGTCGCAACCATCATTCCGCTTTATCTGCTGCTGCGGCAATTCCTGGACTATAGAATCAGCGCGTTGACCGCTCTCATTGTTGCGGTAAGTCCGTTTTTTGTCGGCACCAGCGTGGATGTCCTTAGAGATCCCACCTATTGGTTATTTGCGATGACGGGGCTGTATTTATTCACGGTATGCATGAAGAATGACAATTGGCTTTTCTTGTTTTTCAGCAGCCTTTTCTTCCTGCTGGCCGCATGGACAAAACATGAAGCCATCATCCTGCCGGCGGCATCTTTTATTTACTTGCTTTGGAAAGACCGCCATCCTGTAAAAATCCTTATTTTTCTGTCGCCGGTTGTGGCTGTCGTGGCGCTTGCCTTTATTATTGCCGGCTTCATGAACACTGCTGTAAGCGAACTGAACAAAGTGGATGTATTTGTGGCCGGTTTTTTAAATTCGTTTTCAAGTTATGCCGCTCTCAGCAACGAATTGGGCGTGTTGGAAAAGAGCATAGACGGACAGACCCAGTCCATTTTGAAATTTTTCTTACGGGAAGCACAAATGAATATCTGGCTTGTTGCATTGGGAATGCTCATAAACCGGTTGCTGGAAGCTTCCATGTACGTATTGATGATCCCTTTCATTATCGGTTTTGCAAAGCTAAAAAGAATCAAGGAAGACCCTCGCCTGATATACTTTCTGTTTTTGGCTGCCGCTGTTCTTTCAGCATTGTATTTGTTCATCATCCAAACATGGGGATTGCAGTACCGCTATGTGGCGATATTTACTTTGTCATCCATTGTTTTTGCGGGGATTGGACTGGAAACCGTCGTCAAGTGGTCGAGCGCCAGATATCAATTGAAGGAGACGCTCGTGATTGCAATCCTGGCCTGCCTGATGCTGCTCTCCTCGCTTCCCAAGAATATGTCTGCAAGGGATCCGGACAAGATCGTCTTTAAAGAAATCGGCGAATTTATGGTCAAGCATGAGGGAGGCAATAACCGGGCAATAAGCGTTTCTTCCCCCATGGAAATTCAGAGATGGATATCGTTTTATGCGAATCTGAATTATCAGGGCGCCGTCTGCCCTGAAGCTTCCGATCAAACCAGTTGGGAAATCTTTGCGAAGCAAAAAACACTGGTGGAGCAGCTCAAGCAAAGGAATATACGGTACTTTTTATGGACGGAAAAAACCTGGTCCGGACGTGGTGTGGATGTCGATGGGCACCTTGAAAATTTAAAGAAATTGGGTGCATGGGAGCACAAAGATACGGGCAAAATGATCTTGTATGAAGTAATCTAATGAAAAATGACGATTACCGGCGAGCCTCGTGCAAATTTGAAGAGGGTTCGCCGGTTGCTTTTCCGGCCACGACGGCATAGCTGTGTCCGGAATAAAACCGGGCAATGATGCGGGCAATAAAAGACGGAATATACAAGTCTTCCAGTTTCTGTTTTACATATTCCGAAAGAAAATGTTTGCGCCGAACAATGGCAAAGCCGTGCTTGTGCAGCATGGCTTTCAATGAGTCGCTTGTGAAGTGATAAAGGTGATAAGGGATTTGCCATCCCACCCAGTGATCCCAGGTTTTTGTCGCGTCATGTCCGGCGTAATTGGGTACATCAACGACCAGGATGCCGTCTTCTTTCAGCCAGCCGCGGGCTTTTTGCAGATAGGCATTGGGGTCGGTCGTATGCTCCAGGGAATGCCACATGGTAATCACGTCAAAGCTTCCAGCGGGTATTTCCAGGCTGTCGATTTCTCCAACGTGAACGGGAATGCTTAATTCCCGGCGGACGTATTCGGCCACATCCGCCGACAAGTCAACACCCTCAACCTGATAACCCTTCTTGCGGCAGGCCAGCAAAAAATACCCCCGTCCACATCCGATGTCCAGCACTTTGCCCTGTTTTTTCAAAGCGCGAAAAAAACGCAGCCGCTGCGATTCCTGATCGAGTCTTCGCATCATTTCCGAAGAATCAATCAGAAGTTCCTGATTGTACTGACTCTGAAAGTAATCCTGCTGATAAAGAACGGCTAATTCAGCATCATCGGGGCGCGGGTCCAAAACGCCCAGGCCGCAATGGTCGCAGCGATAAACTTTCCACTGATCTTGAGAGTAAAGCGGGCTTCGCCTTGTATTGCCGCAGAGAACGCATTGCTTTGTTGAATTTTTCATGATGCTCGTAAGTTTCTCGTATTTGATGTCCTTGTTTGATCTGGCATAACTGCACAAAACCGCCAACTTTGTCATTCCCGCGAATCCCCTGAAGGGCGCGAGTGCGGGAATCCAGTTGTTTCAAGGCTCTCATGTCGTTTTTGCAGATGACCGGCATTCGGGTAGCGCCGGCAAATCTACGCATTGGTTTTTTTGCAAATCAATCGGTAACAGTCAATTTTATTTTGCGCCTTTGATTTGTTGGCGGAAAAGCGCAGCGACAAATGAAGCGTTAACAATCTGAATTTCGCTTTAAGCCTCTGCGCTCTCTTAATCCGTTCGATGGTGTCTTGCTTGTAATGCTTGGCGTAAAATAAATATTCCGCATTGAGCTTTTTTTCAAATACTGCCGCCGGCGGTGTCCGGGCTTCGCTTTGCCCGCCCCAGTGGAATACTTCCGCATCTTCAATATATCCAATGGAGAACCCTTTTTCGCGAATGCGCCAGGCCAGATCCTGGTCTTCTCCGTACAAAAAGAAATCCTCATCAAATCCATGCAATTCATCCAGCAGGGATTTGCGGGCGATCATGAAGGCTCCCAGAACACAGGCAATATTTCCCGCCAGCCCGTCGGTCTCGCCCCGTGTGAATTTTTCTCCAGGGTATCGCCGGGAAACAGATTCCTGAAGCGACCCGTCGGGATTCAGTATTTTTGCTCCGGCCAATCCGATATTCGGATGCCTGTCCATGAAGGCAACCGCTTTCCCGATAGCATCCGGCTTCACGATCGTGTCGGGATTGAGATAGATGATGCAGCGGCCGCGGCACAAAGGCAGAGCCTGATTATTGGCGGCGGCAAAACCGCGATTTCTTTCATTCACCATCAATTGGATGTCGGGGAAAAGTTGACGGATATTGTGCGCGCTTTGATCGGTTGAAGCGTTATCGACTACAACGATTTCTTTTGAGCCCTTTGCCGCCTCGACGGATTTCAGGCATTCAACAGTCGCCGCGGCCGTGTTGTAAGAAACGATAATGACGGAAACATCCATGTCTTTATATTATTTCATCCTTATGGTTTTTTCATGGCCTCGCTGATCACCGATTTCACCGACTCTGCGGATAATGCCTCCAGGCAAAGACTTCGCCCGCTGTGGTTGCAGCCCTTCTTTTTGCAGGGGACGCAATCCATGTCGGGCAAAACAACCCGGTGCTGCTCTCCGACAGGCGCCCAGTCCTGCCAGGATGACGGGCCGTAGATGGTGACGGTCGGCGTGCCGGTTGCCGCGGCAATGTGGGGCCCCGCGCTGTCCACGCCGATATGCAGACGGCTTAGATTCAGAAGACCCGCCAGCTCGGCGAGTGTTGTTTTCCCCGCAAAATTAAATGCCGGGGTCGGGCATTGCCGAACTAACGCTTCTACTTTTTGTTTTTCGTCAGGCGAACCGACAACGATGGCGGGCATTGCAAATTCCTTCCACAGCCATTGGATGACATCGATCCACTTGGAGTCGCTCCACTCTTTGTAGGTCCACCGGGAATAAGGATTGACGGTTATCCAGCGATTGTACCGGTCCATCTTCTCTCCGGTCAGTATTTCCCGGACGCGTTTTTTGACCGTATCGGAAACCCATAATCCGGGGATGATATCTTTTGTGTCCACGCCGATTTTTCTTAAGATGCGCAAGGATTGGTCCGCCGCGCCCCGCGCATACACCGGAGGCCCGGGCACCACGCCATGCGTGAAAAAAAACCATCTCCAGCGCGGCAATCCCCAGGATTGATAAAAAGTTACGCGAATGGGCGCGCCGCTCGCAAAAGACATAAAGGCGCCCCGGTCGCCCAGGCGAAGATCCACGGCCAGATCGAAGTGCTCCGCGCGGAGATCCCGTAAGAAAGAGAGCTGGCCTGCCGCCTGCTGAAATAAATTTCCCGGGTAATGCTTTGCCTCAAATACCCGGTCCACTGAAGGGTCCGCCTCCAGAATGCCGCCGAAACCGTCTTTGACCATCACGGAAACTTTTGAGCCCGGAAGTGAGTTTTTTACAGCGCGGATGCTGGGCGTCGTCCAGACCACGTCGCCGATGTCCCCCAGTTGAATCAGAAGAACCTTGCGGACGGAGCCGGGAAGCTTGAACGTTGATGATGGATCGATAATCCGCATGTCCTCAATCCTTTTTCTTTTTGGCGGCAAGAATTTCCGCGTAGAGCAATCGATATTTTTCGGCCGCCGCGTCCCAGGAGTTTTGAAAAGCCGTCGCAAGCGCCGAGTCGGACATGCGGCGGCGGTTGTTTTCATCCATGAGTGCCTGCAGCCGGGAGACTACATTGTCATGATCGGACGGATCATCGACCACGAAGCCGTTTTCATTTTGAACGACCAGATCCTTCGCGCCGACATGGCTGCTGACCATCACCGGAAGCCCTGCCGCCATTGCCTCCAGGACGACCATGCCGAACGTGTCAAATCTGGAAAGCATCACATACAGGTCGCCCGCCAGATACAGATCCGTCAGCTTTTCCCGGTTGAGTACGCCGGTAAAAACAATATTTTCGGCAACGCCAGCTTCCCTTGCCATTTTTTGGTATTTTTTGATGTTGCCCTTTCCCGCGACCACCAGCTTCAAACGGGGAGACTGTTTCTGAATCTTTCCGAGAGAGGCAATGATATCGTCGAGCCCCTTGATCTCGAAGTTCATCGACGCGAAGACAATGACAAGTTCATTCCTGCCGATGCCCAGGGAGCTTCTCACGGCAGAGCGCACGTCGTCTTTGTTTACCCGCCGGTAATCGGAAAGCTCCACGCCGGGGTGGATGACGGCCACCTTTTCGGGATCGATTGCGTATTCCTGCAAAAAAATGTCCCGAGTCAGATGAGAGACGGCGACAAATTTCCGGCAGCCGCCCTCAAGCACCAGCTTTCTTTCCACCCACGCCGTCGCCCGGTCGTAGAGACTCATGGATTTGCGGCGGACCTGATCAACCCAGTAGCGGTGCGGCACGCCGTGCAGCGTGAACAAATCGGCCGCAAAAATCCGTTCGTGGCTGTGCACCAGGTCAAAATTGCCGCGCCGGATTTGGCGTTGCGCAAACCACGCGAAGCTGATCGTCGTCAGCCATTTGGGGAACGAAACGATGGGGATCTTCTCAAACCGGACCACGCCGGAATCCGAGGCCCAGCGGTTGGCCAGCACATGAAAGGCGTCCTTAGTTTTGTCGCGAAGCCTGCCGGTCAGCTCGGAAGCGAACTGTTCCGCGCCGCCCGCCAGTCCGTATTTGGGGATCACCACCGCGATTTTGCTCATAAAAATATTTCTTTTGGCTGTTTTTTCTGACGCCAGCACTAACCTTCATACCCGAGTCGGGCACAACGGATAATAATCACCCCCACCCTTCCCTCCCCCATCGAGGGGGAGGGATACAGAGAGGGAGGCTTTTCATATAAACACAGTTGAAGAAAAAAATCATGGCCTAATATAGGATTTGCGTCGCCGCCGGAATTGTGCTTTAAAGAGACGGGCAAACAAAAATCTTCGAAATATTCAGGTATTGGATGGAAAAAATTCCGCTTTCCGTGGCGATTATCACGAAAAACGAAGAAGAGAACCTTCGCGATTGCCTGCAAAGCGTTGCCTTTGCCGCCCAGATCGTTGTGGTCGATTCCGCAAGCAGCGACGCGACGCCTGCGATTGCCGCGGAATTCGGATGCGACTTTTACACCGAATCCTGGCACGGTTTCGGCCCGCAAAAGCAGATCGCCATCGATCGGTGCAGCCGGCCCTGGATTCTTGTGCTGGACGCGGACGAGCGGATTCCGCCGGAAACGGCGGAAGTGATTCGAAAGATTACGGCGGGTGAACTTGCTGCGGCCGCGGGTGCGGTAAAAACTTCCGGTTCCCCGGCGGATGCATCAGCAAGTGTCAACGGCTTCAGTTTTCCGCGCAAAAATTTTTTCGCGGGCCGCTGGATCCGGCATGCCGGCTGGTGGCCCGACCGCGTCGTCCGCCTGTTCCGCAGGCAGGCAGGCAGAATGACCCAAGCCGCCGTACATGAAGCCGTCGAAGTGGACGGCCGGATCATCGAGCTGGACGTCCCCATCGAGCATTACACAGAAAGCAGCCTTGGCAGGATTTTGCAGAAAATCGACAAGTACTCGACGCTGGGCGCCCAGGAAGCCTTTGCCGCCGGAAAGCGCTCATCGCCCGCCGCCGCTCTTTTTCGCGCTTTTCTAACCTTCGTGCAGGGGTACATTTTGCGCCTCGGATTCATGGATGGGCGGCAGGGCCTCACGCTGGCCGTCACCGATGCGGTCAATAAATTTTTCAAGTATGCCAAACTGAGCGAGCTGGAAGAGGCGGGCCGCGGCGAGACGCGCCGGTCATCGTCCTCCCGCCCGAATGCGTGAAATTCAGCAATGGAAATTTCTTTTATCATCGTCAACTGGAACACCAAAGACCTTCTGCGCGGCTGCCTGGATTCCATCGCCAAAACCGCCGGTTCCCTTTTGCATGAAATCATCGTCGTGGACAACGCCTCTTCGGACGGCTCGGCGGACATGCTGACGCGGGAATATCCTTCCGTCCGGCTGATCGCCAATTCGGAAAACCGCGGATTCGGCGCCGCCAACAATCAGGGCTTTGCCGTCATGAAGGGCAAATACGCCCTGCTCATCAACACGGACGCAGTTCTTACCGAAGGCGCGGCGGGCAAGCTTTGGAGTTTTGCCGAAGCCAATCCCCGTGCGGCCATTGTCTGCGGCCAGCTCCTCAATGCCGACGGCAGCAAACAGAATTCCGTCGCCGCATTTCCCACGCTGCTCACGCTTTGCCTGAACACATCATTGCTTGAATATCTTTTTCCCGGCCGCTATCCCAGCAAGCGCTATGACCACAGAGAGCCGCTGGAAGTCGAATCCGCCATCGGCGCGTGCATGATGGTGCGCGGCCAGGCGTTGAAAGAAGTATCTTTTTTCGACGAGCGCTACTTTTTCTTTTTTGAGGAAACGGACCTGGCCTTTGCGATGAAGCGCGCCGGGTGGAGCGTCTGCCAGGTTCCGGATGCGCTCATCTATCACTTTCAGGGCAAAAGCATCGGACACAACGCAAAATCGCGGATTGAATTTTACCGGTCGCGCTACCAGTTCCTGCGCAAGTGGCACGGAAGCGCTTATTACCGGGCCGCCGCCGCGGTTATTTTTCTCAGGCTGCTCGCGGATGCCCTGCTCAACGCCGCGGGCGTCGTGTTCACATTGGGCTTGTCTAAAAACCTCCGGCGGAAACTGGCCGTTTACACCCAGCTCATCCGCTGGCACTTCGAGGGGAAGCGATGAGTGAAAAATGGTGGATAGTGAATGGTGAATGGTGGAAGTTAAAAAAGGCGATAGGCCATAGGAAACAGCTCATCGAAAAAAGATGTAGGGCGGGTCTTCAGACCCGCTTCAATGAATTTAGCAATGATTGGGCAGTGAAATGCGGGGAACGCTCGCGAGCGTTCCTTGCGCGACAGATGCAGCAACTTTAATAAAACGTGCCAGACGCTATTGCAGGTTTCTGGCCGTGGCCAAACCTCGTAAGTTATTGACAGTGCAAAATATTTTAGGTATGCATCGTTTCCCGTCGGCGATGGTTCTGTAACCGACTGGGCGGAGCTGTATCCGCGGACAAATATAGTGAATGGTGGATGGTGAATAGTGAATGGGTGGAGAAATGCAGAAAACGGCCTTGCCACCCGCAAGGGTGGTCGCAACCGTTTCCTACTGGGGCTTGCAGCAAGACATTTTGTCGTTCATTGCTATACACCATCCACTATGCACCACAGAAGGGGTAGATAACCTATGAATCAGATCTACGACGTGTTCAAAGCCTTCGTTGATCCCGTTTTTATCGTTTTTATTCTTCTCATCATTGCCTTTGTCGTCGTTCTACGGTCCGCCAAGAAAAAAAGCGGCGCCTTGGTTCTGCTCCTGGCCATTGTCCTGCTCTACGGCTTCAGCATCGAACCCGTGTCCAATTACCTGAGCTGGAATCTGGAAAAGGACTGCATTCAGGAGCGGACGAACCCGGAGAAGACCCCTGTTGATGTTGTCGTTGTCTTGGGTGGCGGTGTATATGATATCCGCGCACTGGGCGAAACATTTCCCCGTCGGGAAACCACTGCCAGAGTAGTCCATGGCGTCCAGATGTTCAGGACATGCAAAGCCAGACAGCTTGTCTGCGCCGGGAAAGGCATCGGGCAAGTGACCGAGGCGGCAGTAATGGCGCGAATGGCCGAAGACCTGGGTGTTCCGAAGGAGAAAATCCGACTCGATGAAAAATCGGAAAACACATACCAGCACGCCGTAGAGCTCGATAAAATGTTTGCGGATAAAAACATCCGGATCGGACTTGTGACCTCCGCCTATCACATGAAGCGCAGTGAAATTGAATTCGGGAAATATTTCAAAAACGTGACGCCCCTGCCGGCAGGCTATCTTTACTCGTCTCTCTCGGATCCGGCCCTGATCCGCTGCATTCCGCAGTCAGAAAGGCTTGCCGACAACACGCTGATCCTGAGGGAGTTTATCGGCCGCCTGTGGTACAGCATAAAGCAGTGACGAGGGACGAGCAATGAGTGGCGAGCAAAAAGTGATGAGTAAAAATTGATGTAGGGCGGGTCTTCAGACCCGCTTCAATGAATTTAGCAATGAGTGGATGGTGAAAAGTAGGGAACGCTCGCAACTGTTCTCTACAAACGCGATGCACGCAAGGAAAGCAAGAAGACCTTTGTAGAACCTATTTTTTCGACATGCCGGCGCAGGCCGGCATCCAGAAAGCAATAAAACAACTGGATTCCCGCCTTCGCGGGAATAACAAAATTGTTGGTTTTAAGTGGTTTTGCAAATGTCTTGGCGCACCTAAAGGTACGCCCTAAATTTTTTTCTTTTGCTATGAGCTACGAGTTAAAAAGCCATGGGCTAAACATAAGGAGGTTTAATTTGAAACATGTACTGATCACCGGCGGATGCGGATTTATCGGGTCCAACTTTGTCCGCCACACGCTGAAAAACTTTCCCGATTATAAAATCGTCAATCTGGATAAGCTCACCTACGCCGGCAATCCTGGCAATTTGACCGATATTGAAAAAAATTCCAACTACCGCTTCGTCAAAGGCGACATCGTCGATGCCGCTTTAGTTGGCCGGATTTTTGCCGAAGAGAATATCGACACCGTCGTCCACTTTGCCGCCGAATCCCACGTGGACCGCAGCATCACCGGGCCGGCGGAATTCGTCCAGACCAACATTGTCGGGACCTTCAACCTGCTGGAGGCGGCGCGCGAAGCCTGGCTCAATGACAAAGCAGGCGAATCGAAAAACGCCTGCCGCTTTCTGCACGTCAGTACGGACGAAGTGTACGGCTCGCTGGGAGAAACCGGCGCGTTTCAGGAAACCACCCCGTACGATCCGCGCTCTCCCTATTCCGCCAGCAAAGCGTCCTCCGACCACCTGGTCAGCGCCTACTTCCACACTTACGGCCTGCCCACGCTGATCACCAACTGCTCCAACAATTACGGCCCCTATCAGTTTCCGGAAAAGCTCATTCCGCTCGTCATCAACAACGCCTTGCAGGGAAAGGCGCTGCCCGTTTACGGCGACGGCAAAAACGTCCGCGACTGGCTCTACGTGATCGACCACTGCCAGGCCATCCTCACCGTTTTGCAGAAAGGCAGAATCGGCGAAACCTACAACATCGGGGGCAACAGCGAAAAGCAGAACATCGAAATCGTCAACCTCATCTGCGATATTCTGGATGAAAAAGTCGGCCTGCTGCCGGGCGGCGAGAAGAGGCGATCGCTCATTACCTACGTCAAGGACCGCGCCGGCCACGATCGCCGCTACGCCATCGACGCCACGAAAATCCGTACTGAACTGGGCTGGTTGCCCAAAGTAAATTTCAAAGACGGCATGCGCAAAACCGTCGAATGGTATCTGGATCATAAGCCCTGGATCGCCTCCGTCACCGACGGCAGCTACAGGGAATACTATGAGAAAATGTATAATAATAGGCGATAGGCGATGGGCTACAGGCGATAGTAAAAAGAAGAAAAGGTAAAACAGGTTACAGGCGATGGGCTATAGGCGATAGTAAAAAGAAGAAAAGGTAAAACAGGCAATAGGCAATAAGTTATGGGGAAAGGTTATAAAGATCTATTGGTGTGGCAAAAGGCAAGGGATTTAGCTGTGCTTATTTATAGCATTACCAACCAAGCTAAATTTAAAAAAGATTATGCGCTTTGTGATCAAGTCAGAAGATCAGTTGTAAGCGTGCCAAGCAATATAGCAGAAGGTGATGAGAGGGATACAGATAAAGAATCTGTTCATTTATTCTTTATAGCCAAAGGTTCACTTGCCGAGCTTCGAACTCAGATGGATATAGCGTATCAAGTTGGTTACATAGACGAAAATGTATTCTTGGACATTGAAGATAAGGCCATTCAAATTGGCAAAATGCTTGGCGCTTTGATTAAGGTACGGACTCTCGGTCGATAATTACCTATCGCCTATAGCCCATCGCCTATAGCCCCATAAAAATTTTTTTCGAGGTAAAATTATGAGCGGAATCCAAAAAGGCATCATTCTGGCCGGTGGCGCGGGGAGCAGGCTTTATCCCCTCACGCTGGTCGCCAGCAAGCAGCTTCAGCCCGTTTACGACAAGCCCATGATTTACTACCCGCTGGGCACCCTCATGATGGCCGGCATGCGCGACATCCTGATCATCTCGACGCCGCAGGACACGCCCCGCTTCGAGGCCCTGCTGGGCGACGGCAGCCGCTGGGGAATCAAGCTATCCTATAAAGTTCAGCCCGAACCCAAAGGCATCGCCCAGGCCTTTCTGGTCGGTGAAGAGTTTATCGCCGGCGAGGCCGTATGCCTTATTCTGGGCGACAACATCTTCTACGGCAAAATGGATTTGAATAAAATCGTCGCGGAATTTCAGGACGGCGCCATCGTCTTCGGCTACTACGTCAACGATCCGGAGCGCTACGGCGTCGTCGAATTCGACGCGGACGGCAAAGCCATCAGCATCGAAGAAAAGCCCGCCAAACCCAAGACCAACTACGCCGTGCCCGGATTGTACCTGTACGACAGCAACATCACGCAAATCGCCAAAAGCATGAAACCGTCGGCCCGAGGCGAGCTGGAAATCACCGACGTCAACATGGAATACCTGCGCCGCGGAAAGCTGCACGTCGTTCCGCTGGGGCGCGGCATCGCCTGGCTGGACACCGGCACGCACACCAGCCTTCTGGAGGCCAGCCATTTCATCGGCACGCTCGAAGCCAGACAGGGCCTGAAGATCGCCTGCCTGGAGGAAATCGCATTTCGCTTGGACTTCATCGACAAAAAGAAAATGAAGCAGGTCGTCGAGGACACGCCCAAGTCCTCCTACCGCGACTACCTGGAACGAATTCTGAAAGAAAAATCCTTCATCCAAAAAGGGGACGGTTCTATTTATTGAAAAAAGATTTAAGTTTTAAGTAGTTAAGGGTTAAGAAAAACCAACAAGCGACGAGGCTGTAGGGCGCGGTCCCCGAACGCGCCGATAGATAGGGACAGCGCCTCTTTGGTATTTAGATGTTTAGAAGATTAGAAGTTTGGAAGTTTAGAGAAAATAAATAGGGACAGCGCCTTTTTGGTATTTAGATGTTTAGAAGATTAGAAGTTTGGAAGTTTAGAGAAAATAAATAGGGACAGCGCCTCTTTATTTAAAAAGTGAAAAGCAACGAGCAACGAGCAACGAGTGATGAGTGAAAAGCAACGAGTAGCGCGGGGCTTAAGACCCGCCGCCGGCGCACCTGAAGGTACGCCCTACGCTCATCTTGTCATGGTGAGCCGGTCGCCCTTCGACAGGCTCAGGGTGACAGTGGTGGCGTCATGGTGAGCCAGTCGAACCAGGGCAGGCCATCCTTCGACAATCTTAGTATGCCGCATTTCACCCATTATCCATTACCTATCGCCCCTGGCCTCTAGCCAATCACCTATTTTGCCTATGAACATCATCAAATCCGCAATTCCCGACGTCCTGATCATCGAGCCGAAAGTTTTCGGCGATGCGCGGGGATTTTTTTACGAAAGCTTCAACCAGAAAGTCTGGCGCGAAAAGACCGGCCTCGACGCGGTCTTTGTCCAGGACAACCATTCCCGATCCGCCAAAAATGTTTTGCGCGGCCTGCACTACCAGATTCAGCAGCCGCAGGGAAAACTCGTGCGGGTTGTGCGGGGCGCCGTATTTGACGTTGCCGTGGACCTTCGCCGCAAATCCCCGACCTTCGGCCAATGGACAGGCGCGGAGCTTTCCGAAGAAAACTGCCGTCAGCTCTGGATTCCCGTCGGCTTCGCGCACGGCTTTCTGGTGGTTTCCGACTTTGCCGAATTTCTTTACAAGACCACCGACTACTGGGCGCCGGAGCACGAGCGCACCATCAACTGGAACGACCCCGACCTGGCCATTGCCTGGCCCCTGCAGGGTGAGCCCGTCCTTTCCGCCAAAGACGCGAAGGGCACACCGTTCAGAGAGGCGGAAACGTTCGAGGAGTAGAAAAGGGGACGGTTCTATTTATTATGAGTGATGGGCAACATGTGGAAAGAAAGACGAGGGGCGATGGGTTATAGAAGGCAGTTTTTTCTTCACTGAAAAATAGAACCGTCCCCTTTTTCCCCTTGATTTTTTCTTAAACCATGTTATTATAATTCCGAAATATGTTATTATTCACATATTTTGGAAACATATGATATGAACTATCTAGATTTTAAGGAAAAACTAAAAGATTTCGTTGCGTTTAATTTAAACGATATTCGCAAAATCGATAGCCGGTTTGATTTACGCCGTTTAAACGAGTGGCAGAATAAAGGCTATATTAAAATGATTCGTAGAGGTCACTATGCCTTTTCGGGTCTTGAAATCAATGAATCTGTGCTTTCGCTCCTTGCCAATAGAATCTATACGCCGTCTTACGTGTCGCTGGAGATGGCGCTTTCCCATTACAACATGATCCCGGAAGCTGTTTATGGCATTACGTCCGTTACGTCGCGAAAAACAAATCATTTCAAATCGGATGTCGGAGAATTTATTTATCGCCACATCAAGTCACCACTGATGTTCGGTTATAAGCTCATCAGTTATAAAGGCCGGAACTTTAAAATCGCGGAACCGGAAAAAGCAATTTTGGACTTTTTCTATTTGAATACACATTTAAATGCAGTGGACGACTTTGACGGTTTGCGATTCAACCGTGAAGAATTCTCTCAACAGACGGATAGGGACAAGCTCCAACATTATCTCGGCGCCTTTAACAACAAGAGGCTCGAGAGAAGATTCAATAGATTTTTAAAGTATATTCAATCATGATTAGCATCGATCAGATCGAGAAAAACTATCCGGATAACCTGCGCGGTTTTAAAAAGAATATTTTGCGTGAATATTTGCAATACAAGATTTTGGAAATGATTTTTAATTCCAGCTTGGCGCCAAAACTGTCTTTTCTGGGCGGGACGGCGTTGCGCATCGTTCATGACAACAGTCGTTTTTCGGAAGATCTTGATTTTGACAACTTTCAACTCAGCGAAGATGAATTTATTGTGCTGACGAAAAGCATTCAAAAGGGCCTTCAGATGGAAGGCTACAGTGTGGAGATTCGCAATGTTTTAAAAAGCGCTTTTCGCTGCTATATCAAACTGCCGCACGTTTTATTTGATAATGCCCTTTCGAATTTAAAGGACGAGAAAATCCTGATTCAGGT